>Ga0185299_10002183_pt1 | contig 31774 bp, 25 predicted proteins | sample PaiPotPPA55metaG_FD_128002 | JGI IMG/M metagenome (GOLD analysis project Ga0185299, IMG submission 128002) | Iron sulfur acid spring bacterial and archeal communities from Banff, Canada, to study Microbial Dark Matter (Phase II) - Paint Pots PPA... ...
CCCGGCGGATACGCCGCCGCGTTTCTGGCTGCAGACCTGGGCATGAAAGTTACGCTGATCGATCCGGAAGTAAATCCCGGCGGCGTCTGCCTATATCGCGGCTGCATCCCGTCCAAGGCCCTGCTGCATGTGGCCAAGTTGCTCGAAGAAGCCGAGCAGGCAAAGAACTGGGGGATCGAATTCGGCGAACCCAAGGTTGACCTGAACAAGCTCCGGGGATGGAAAGAAAGCGTCGTCAAAAAGCTGACCGGCGGACTTGGGCAGTTATCCAAACAACGCTCGGTGCAGTTCGTGCAGGGTAAAGCGGCGTTCGTGAATTCGACCACGGTGAAAGTTACGAAGACCGCGGGTGGCGACGAGAATCTGACTTTCGACCGCATCATCATTGCGACCGGATCGCGTCCGACCGTCGTGCCAAGTCTCAAGCTCGATAGCCCACGCCTCATGGATTCGACCAGCGCTCTCGACCTGCCCGACGTTCCGAAAACGCTGCTCGTCATCGGCGGCGGCTACATCGGATTGGAGCTGGGATCGGTTTATGCCACGCTCGGCACCAAGGTGACCTGCGTCGAAATGATGCCTGGATTGCTCCCCGGCGCCGACCGCGACCTGGTGCTGCCTCTGCATAAGCGTCTGGAAAAACTTTTCTCCGCGATCCTGTTGAACACTACCGTCAAGTCGCTCAAGGATGAGAAGACCGGCATTCGGGTCACGCTCGAAGGTCCAAACGTAAAAGAAAAAGAACAGGTATTCGACCGCGTGCTGATGTCGGTGGGGCGTAGGCCGAATTCTGAAATCCCCGGCCTCGATAAGACGAAAGTCAAAGTCAACCAGAAGGGATTCATCGAAATCAACGAGCAGCGCCAGACCGCCGATCCCTCGATCTACGCCGTCGGTGACGTCGCCGGCGAACCGATGCTGGCGCACAAGGCAATGCATGAGGGCCGCACCGCCGTCGAGGCGATTGCCGGCCACAAGGTTGCTTTCGAACCGAACGCGATACCCGCGGTCGTCTTCACCGATCCTGAAATTGCCTGGGCTGGACTGACAGAAACGCAAGCCAAGGAACAAGGACGCGAGATTACCATCGCCAAGTTTCCCTGGGCGGCTTCGGGGCGCGCCATCACGCTCGACCGGCCCGACGGTCTCACCAAACTGCTCATCGATCCGAAGACGGAGCGTGTGCTCGGTGTCGGGATCGTGGGCGCGGGCGCGGGGGAACTGATCGCCGAAGGCGTGCTGGCCATAGAAATGTGCGCGCTGGCGGCCGATGTGGGCATGACCATCCATCCGCACCCAACGCTGTCGGAGACGGTGATGGAATCGGCGGAAGTATTTTATGGACAGGCCACCGACATCTATCGTCCGAAGAGGTAGCGCGTGATGCGTGATTCGGTGGAGCGACGGGCGTCTCGAGAATGTGTCGCAACTACTGTGCCGTCCCTCCGGGACTCGATCTTGTTCCACTTTTGCTACCCGGCACTGACGTGCCGGGCTTACCTGTGTCGCCGCTTCGCGGCTGGAGAAATCGCGCGGTCCACTTTTTTGTGGCCCTCGGGGTTGCGACACAGACTCGTCTCGCCCGTTCGGATGGATTTGGCCGTAGCTGTGAGCGTCCTTAGCTGTGAGCATCGTGGCCGGGCGGGACGCCCGGCTCTCCACTTACTGGAAGCTCGATGAAAAAATTGGCGCTGTTGGTGCTTGTCGTTTCTTTTTCTCTTCACGGGCTGATGGCCCAGCCCGTAACCAGCCTGCTGAAGGTTGGGGGGCAGACTCCCGCGTCCGCCGATCCGCTGGGACGCGAGACGCCCTCGGGAACCGTGCTTGGATTCCTGAAAGCAGCGGAAGACGGAAACTACAAGGCCGCCGCCGATTACCTTCAGATGGCCGCTGCCCGCCGCCAATCGCAGGGCGCGGACTTAGCCGAGAAGCTGAAAGTGCTGATGGACCGCGCTTTCGTAGGCGGCTTGCGCCGGCTCAGCACGAATCCCGAAGGCAATCCTGAATACGGTACCTCCAACGATCAAACCATCGGCATTTTTTCCTATGGCGACGGGGAGGTTCCCGTCGTCCTCGTCCGGGTCGGGGATCCGAACTCCGGAAGAATCTGGCTCTTCTCTTCCGAGACGCTCAGCAAAGTCCCCGAGTTGTATGACAACGCTCAAGCTCACCGGGTCGAAAAAAAACTTCCTCAAAGCCTGGTGCGAAACGTGTTTCTCGGGATGCCGCTTTGGCAATGGCTGGCGCTTTTGGCCGCAATTCCCTTTGCGTTCGCGATCGGTTGGATAGTGGTTCTGCTGCTGGCGATTCCGCGCCGGCTTTGGCTCAAGATCAGAAATCGCCCCAACCTTCACTCCTACAGCCGCATGTCCACGCCGCTGCTGATCTCCTTCAGCGCGCTTGCCCACCGCATAATTGCCGCCTATCTCGGCCTGCCGTTGCTGCAACGTCTTTATTACTACCGGATCATCGGCGTTCTCATCAGCATCGGCTTCTTCTGGTTTCTGCTCCGCGCCAGCAACCTCACGATGCAGCGCCTGCGCATCCATGCCATTAGCTCGGGCCGCACCGGCACAGGAACCCTCATCGTACTGGGCGAGCGGTTGCTCACGGCGCTGGTGGTGATTGCGGCTGTCCTGGCCACGCTCGGCATACTCGGCTTCAACCTGACCACCGTGCTCGCCGGCCTGGGCATCGGCGGCATTGCCATCGCCTTCGCCGCACAGAAGACGCTCGAAAATCTTTTCGGAGGAGTTTCCGTGCTGGCCGACGAAGTCATCCTCGTCGGCGATTACTGCCGCTTCGGCGACCGAACTGGAACCGTCGAAGACATCAGCCTGCGCTCCACCCGCGTTCGCACCGACGCGCGTACCGAGCTCTCGATTCCGAATGGCGCCCTCGCCACCATGAACATCGAAAACTTCACCCGACGCGACAAAATTCAGTTCAATCCCGTGCTCGCGATCAGGTACGAAACCACGGCAGACCAATTGCGCTATCTGCTGGCTGAAATTCGCCGGATGTTATACGAACACCCGAAAGTCGAGAGTGACAGCGCAAGCATCCGCTTCGCCAATTTCGATAACAGCGCTCTGCGACTTGAGATCGCCAGCTACGTGCTTACCCGCGACGCCAACGAATTCAATGCCATCCGCGAAGATCTTTTGCTTCGCATCATGGATATCGTCGAGAAATCCGGTAGCAGCTTCGCCTTCCCGTCGCAGACTGTGTATTTCTCGCGCGATTCGGGCATCGACAAGGAGAAGGCCAGCGCCGCCGAGCGGCAGGTCCAGCAATGGCGGGACCAACACCAGTTGCCATTCCCCGATTTTGCGCCCGAGGACAAATCGGCCTTTCGCGGTTCGATTGTTTATCCTCCGCCTGAGTCGGCGATCGGGAAAAACGAACGCATTCCTTAAACTATAGGGAGCGGCCCACTTACCCCCGTAACTTGCGGCTTTCGACGGCGGTTCCTAGCATGGGAGAGCCATGCCCCATGCTCTGCTGTTGTCGCCGGATGACCAGGCAGTCAGCGCAATTACTGGCGTTTTGGAAGAAATGTCAGTGACTTGCGAGCGTCCCCTGGACGGAGTATCCGCTGCCCAAAAACTCAATTCGCAAAGCTTCGACCTGGTGTTGGTCGATTGCGAAAATCTGCCCGCAGCCAAGCTGATCTTTGACGTTTGCCGCCGCGGAAAAAACGGCAACAACCCGGTCCCAATCGCCATTGTCGATGGCCGCGCCGGACTGCCAACTGCTTTTCGCCTGGGCGCGGAACTGATTCTGACGAAGCCGGTGGCGAAAGATCAAGCTCGTAGCACCATCCGCACCGCAGTCGCCCGTGTGCGAAAAGACGCTCAGACAAACGAGAGTGTTCCGGCGCAGCTTGCGAGCGCGGACGTGGACAACGCGGTTATTCCCGGCGCCGTCATTTCCAGTTCGGTCATGCCCAGTTCGGTCATGCCCGGCGCGGACATAAGCGCGGATATAAGCGAAGAACGCGCGCAGGCAGCGGTCGCCACAGCCGTTTCTTCGCAACTGACAAGCTTTGCGGAGCCCGCTCCAAGCTTCGTTCCAAGCTTCGTTCCAACCTTTGTTCCCGCCGCTGCTTTAACCGCGACGCTCTCCGCGCCAGCGCTCATAACGGAGATGCATTCCGCCATAGACGAAATCGATGCCACACCAGCTCCACCAAAGTTGAATCCGCAGTCCGAATCGTTTTCAGCATCACCTTTATCAGAGTCACCTTTGTCAGAGTCATCCCCAGATCGAGCTGCTTCGGCAAAGTCGCAACCCGTGCGCCCACTAAAACCTTCCGACGATCCAGTGCTTGCTGAATTGGAGAGAACGGAACTGGAAGAATCGGAAGTTGCGGGATCGCAACTGGAGGGTTCGAGATCGGAGCGCTCGATACTCGAAAGCTCGATACTCGAAAGCTCGATACTCGAAAGCTCGAGGCCGAGCAAAGAGGCCCCGAATCAACCGGCCGCCAGACCTATCGCCCCGGTGTTGTCCTCGCGGCAAGACCCGCAGAAAAGACGCGGTGCGCTGGTCGCAGTGCTAATGCTCTTGCTCGCCGGCGGCGGCTTCTATGCCCTGTGGACATATCAGCCCGGATTCCGAGACCTCGCCCAACCGCAAATTGATCGCGTGCTGGCCCTGGCTGGAACGGCGCTACCCCCCACTCCGGCGTCAAATTCCACGAAATCTTCGGTTCAGCTGGCTCCGGCCACAACCTCTGCGCTTGCGCCGGAATCGCCAGCCGATCCGAATCAAAATCAAACACAATCAAAGGCGGCGGATTCCGCAACAAGTTCAGCAACTGGTTCAGCGACGGCTCCGGCAACCGCTTCACCAACTGGTTCGCCAACTTCCGACGCCACAACCGCCGCAGGACCTGTTGTCAGCAAGCCTGAGCCTACCAAGGCCGCCGACAGCAAGAAAGACGCGGCCGCTGCAACTCCGTCCGAGACTCACCTGCCCGGGGAAATCAGCGCGATCATTCTCTCTTCCAAGGGTGCGGAAAAACGGCTGGCCGAGAGCGTTCCGCCGAAATACCCGGTCGAAGCGCGCTCGACCCAAGGAACGGTTGTCCTCAAGGTAGTGGTTGATGCGAATGGCAAGGTTGAGGGCCTGCGACTGGTCGAGGGAAACGCTATTCTCGCAACCGCTGCCATCCAAGCTGTGAAGCAGTGGCGCTATCGGCCTTACGTCCGTGACGGAAAGGCTCAGGCTTTCCAGACGGTCGTGATCGTCGACTTTCAGCGGCCTTAGCCAGAACGTCGTTAGTCGTTAGTCGTTCGCTCGCTCGTCGGTGCTCCCGCCATTGAGGTAATCCGCGAAGTTGCGAACGACAAACGACCATCGACCCGCATTCAATTACCCCCGTAACTTGCTGGTTACCCACTAGATTACCTAGGATGACCTCATCATGGGTTACCAAGCTTTACTCTTCTGTCCCGACGAAAAACTGGCCCGCGTCGTCAGTCAGGTGTTCAGTGAACTGGATTTCACCGTAGAGCCGGTTCACGAGCCGTTTGCCGCGGTCAAGAAGTTGATGTCGCAGCGTTACGACGCCATCGTCGTGGACTGCGAGAACGAACAGAACGCTTCCCTGCTCTTCAAGAGCGCTAGAAATTCCAGCTCCAATCAGAGCTCGCTAGCAATCGCTTTGGTCTTAGGACAAGCGGGCGTGGCCAAGGCCTACCGGATCGGCGCCAACCTTGTGCTGACCAAACCGATCAATGTCGAGCAGGCCAAGGGAACGCTTCGGGTTGCGCGAGGACTTCTACGGAAAAACTCTGATGCTGCCAACGCAAGTGCTGCCAGCGCGGCAGCTCCCGCAAAGCCTGCAAAGACAACTCCTGCATCCACCAGCAATTCATTCCAAGCGGTGAGTCGAGGCGCGGCAGGGAGTGCTCCACCGCCAAGCCGCGAAGAGCTTCCTGAATTCGAGGCTCCCCTTCCGACGATGATTCCGGAAACGCGTCCGGCGGCGATTCCCGCAATTTCAGCGTCGGCAAAAGTTGAGGACAAACCGGCGGTCGTTCCTGCGTCCGCGGCGCAAGCCAAAATCAAGAAGACGATCGCCGACGAGCCTGCCGCGGAAGCGTCGCAGCCCGCTGCCTTTTGGGCAGTTAGCAATGACATAGTCAAGAATGTCGCAGTCAAGAACGAGGCAGTAGTCGCCGCCGCGTCCGCGTCAGTCCAAAATCCGAGTCACGCTCTTACATCGTCCCCGGGTTCAGGCACAGCATCAGTTCCGTCAAAAGAAGTAACGGCACCGCCAGCGTCAGCGAAAGAGAACGAGACGGTTGAATTGGACCTCACCATTCCATCTCATGCCAGTCCATCTCTCAACAATCTATCTCTCAACAATCCGTCTCTCATCAATCCGTCGCACGACCTATCGCACGACGCCGATCCCGCTCCCGGTCCAAGGTTCAGTATGGTGAGCGCTATCGATGCCCCATCGTTTGCGGCATTGGGCGACGAAGATTCCGGCGGATCGGGCGGTAGCAAAAAAATCCTGATCGCAGCTGCGGTTGTGGCTCTGGCCGTGCTCGGCTACCTTGGTTATGGGCAGCTGAGCAAGTCCAGCACGCAGCCCGTAAGCACGCCCCAGGACTCCGGGCAGCCCGCTCCTGCTCCGGCGCCCACGTCCTCCCCGGTGACGGCACCTTCAACGAGCACGCTTGACCGGGCGAGTTCCGCAACCCAAAGCTTAGCTCCAAAAACGGCTACAGCGACATTGCTCGATAAACCCTCGGCCGGCGTCGGCAATTCCTCGGTGATTCGGATCTCCACGAGCATCGGCGCAAACACCGCCCCGAAGATCTCCGCAAACATCGCCGCGAACATCGCTGGGAACTCTGAGCCGGGAACGAAGCAACCCGATTCAGCGCCCATGCGCGTGAAGTCGACCACCCGAGCCAAAACGCAGGCCCAAGGGGAGGAGTCCGCGCCGCCGCTTCCCAGCCCGCTCGCGGTTGCGTCCGCAAACGACGGCAGCTTGAGTGGCTTGATGGCTTCGGCATCTTCAAGTGTTCCCAGGCCTGCGCTGGCAACAGTAAGAATTTCCCAGGGCGTGTCCCAGGGACTGCTGATCAAGCGGGTGCAACCAAAATATCCGCCAGCCGCGCTCGCGGTTCGTGCCCAGGGCGCAGTGCAGATCGAAGCAACCATCAACAAAGAGGGCAACGTCACCAATCTGAAAGTGCTCAGTGGAGACGCCGTTCTCGCGCGCGCCGCGCTGGAAGCTGTCCACCAATGGAGATACAAGCCGTACTACCTCGATGGCGAACCCGTCGAAATCCAGACGCAGATTACGGTCAACTTCAAAGCAAACTAACGGATCGACGATCTGGCGCTGAGCCTCCCCACTACCTTCTAGCCGTTTGGCCTCGTCACAGATGGACTTGGGTTCCGAAGTTTTCCACAAACGCGTACCCCAGCAAGATGCCCGTAAGCAAAAGGCTGAGTGCTATCGCAGCCAGGTTCCAAGACCTTACTCTCAGTTTGACCACCGCTACCGTCCCACCACGCTCTTCCTCCCGACCCACGCTTACCAAGGTCGCAAGATTCAATACGACACTGGAAATTAGTGTTCCGAGGAGCACGATGGGCGAGATTACGTTGAAAGCCGCGGCCTGTCCGGGGCGTGAGAGCCAACGCTCGATCGGTGCGAAGAACCATGTGATTCCCCACTGATTGAGCAAGGATGCGGAAACGAAATAGAAAGGCGCCAGCAGCAGAATGAAACTGATCCCCGCTGCCGTTGCGTAAGGCGGTTCCTGGCCAGGTTCTTTGCGCCAGGCGCCCGTCACGATGTTGTGCAGGATATTGCGTAAGGCTGCTTTCGACATCGCGGTCATCCCTCCTGCGATCCATTTAATGCTGGACCAAAAACCAGTTATTCCGTCGAGTTCCGCGATTACCGCGCGCCCCCACTCTCGCTGTTCCTTCGGAAACGCATTCGTGACCCGCATCAACCACAACTGCGCTTTGGTGCGTAGCGGCTTGAAGCAGAATCTCGGCACGTGGTCAGACCTCGTTGTAGACGGGACGGGTTGAACGGGCGCGCGCGGGCGCCTCTTTTGTTGCGGCGTGAGCCGTTGCTGTGCGAGCCGTTGCTGTGCGAGCCCAGGATCGACCGTCCTGCGTCAGGCGATACATATGCCGCGGAGGTCGGCCGGGCGACCTCGGCTCTTCCCACCGCGCCTCCAGCCACCGGGCGTCACTCAGACGCATGAGGATGGGGTATAAAGTTCCGGCTTTCAGATCGGTTTCTCGACTCAGGTCGTACCCATAGCGCCATTGGCTGGCGCGTTCGAGGAACGCCGATAAAATGGATCTAGTCTGAGTCGACAATCGAATCGTGCGTCCCATTGCATAACTCTATATATATTGACTTAATCTGTCAAGAAAATTGCCAAATTGGGGCGCAGGTCGTCGCCCGTATTGGCATTTTGGCCTCGGCGGGCCGCCATTCTTAGTCACATTTCTTCCGAATCATCCTGCCTTATTCCTTCTGAATCATCGCCGGATTCATCACAAAGTGATGTGATGGCCCGCACTTAGCGTGGAGAAGTTTCGCACTACAATTTTCCCTAATCAGGTTAGCGCGGTTCATTCGCGGAAAAGCTGAGCGTGCTTTTTCCCGGCTTGGAATCGCAGCGCGGTGTCGGATGTCCGGCCTCGGAGCTTGGTTTTCCTGAGACGTGAAATTCTCGAGAACGGTGTCGTTATGAACGTGATCACCCAATTTCCGGCGGCACGCGATTATGACCGCGATCTGCGTTTTCGGGCGATGTTTGAAGCGTCCGCGATCGGAATCGGGATTTGCCAGCTCGATGGCCGCATTCTGGAAGTGAATTCCGCACTTTGCAGAATACTTGGTTACAGCCAGCAGGAACTGACGGGCACGCACGCGGACGAACTTTATCCGGGACGCGGCCGCGAAATTCACCGCGAAATTTGTCCCAACAATTTTTCGCCGGATGAACGATTGCTGGGCGAGTTAATGCGGGACGAGCGCGGCTCGTTCGAGATCGAAAAGCGCTATCGGCGTAAGGACGGTTCCGAGCTCTGGGGACATTTGACAGTGTCACTCGGGCGCGACGCGCGACGCGAACCCGCCTTCCTGATCGCGATGCTTGCGGACGCGACCGAACGCAGGCGGGTGGAAGAACATCTGCGCGAAGCCGAGAAGATGGAGGTCATCGGCCGGCTGGCGGGAGGAATCGCGCACGACTTCAATAATCTGCTGACCGGGATTTTGTTGTACTGCGACCTGATAACCGCCGCACTGGAGAAAGGGCAATTCGCGAGCGTTGAAATGCCGGGCAGCGTATTCGCAAGCACTGAATTGGAGCGGAATGAACTGTGCCAGCATGTGGAAGAAGTCCGCATGGCGGGCGAGCAAGGAGCGGCGTTGACCCATCAGCTGTTGGCAATCGCGCGCAAGCAGGCAGCGGAGCCGCGGCCGGTTCCGATCAATGAAATTGTGGCTTCCACGGAAAATCTGCTGCAGCGATTGATCGGCGAGCAGATTGAATTGTTGATCATGCTCGACTCCGGCGCTGGACTGGTGCTGGCCGATCCGGCGCAGTTGCGGCAGATCCTGTTGAACCTGGTGCTCAACGCGCGCGATGCGATGCCGCAGGGCGGAAAGATTACGTTGAGCACGCGGGCTGGGGAGTTTCCGAGGGCGGAGGTTCCTGGTGAACTCTCCAGCGAATTTCGTGGTGACGTGCCCGACGAAGCTCCCGGCAAAGTTTGCAGTCACGTTAAGCCCGGGAGTGCCCGGCGCGCCGTCTCGCTGGTGGTGCAAGACAATGGCTGCGGGATGGATGCGGAGACTCGCGCCCGCCTGTTCGAGCCTTTCTTCACCACCAAGAAGCCGGGAGAGGGCACCGGTCTGGGGCTGGCGACGGTGCAACGCATCGTCAGCGAATCGGGCGGCATGATCAAGGTTGAGAGCGAGGCGGGAAGCGGCACCTGCATTGAAGTATTTCTTCCGGCGGTCGAGTCTTCGATCATGCAATCTTCGATCATACAGTCTACGATCGCGGTGTCTCCGATCGATGTTTCTGCGAATCAGGCAAACCCGCCAATGGTGGCGCGGCCGCGCGCGGGCGAACTTACTCTTGACATCAGCCGCAAGACTATTTTGCTGGTGGACGATCATGCCGCCGCGCGTAAATCCATGCAGCGCTTCCTGCTGGAGGCTGGTTACCGGATCCTGCCAGCGCACGGCGGGAAGCAGGCGCTGAAAGTTTTCGCGGAACATTCCGGCGCAGTCGATCTGTTGATCGCGGACTGCATGATGCCGGGGATGGATGGGCAGGAACTGGCGGAAACATTGCTCCGTCGGAAGCCGGGACTGAAAGTTTTGTTGATATCCGGCTATGAACATGCGCCGGTCGAACTGGCGGGGGGATTCGGAGCGGGCGCGGTTGAGCTGGTTCGCAAGCCATTTTCCGGAAAGGCCCTGATCAAACGTGTGATTGAAGTTCTGCAGCCGTGAAGCCAGCAACCCAGCCCCTAAAGGGACGGTTGATTTCGAAGAAACAGCATCGCAAAGCAATGCCCTGATACGAAACATCATTTTTCCGCCAGGAGATCCGCCATGTTTACCGCATCGACCGCCCCCGTCCTTAGTCATAGCCATAGCCATAGCCATTCTCCGCAACTCGAGGCAGCGAATTTCTTGAACCTCCTGATCGTGGACGACGACCGCACTATCCGCGAGGCTTGCCGCGAGGTGGCGCAGTCGCTTGGATTCAACACCCAGGTGGCGGAGTCTGCCGAACATGGCTACCGGTTGCTCGACAGCTCGAGCACCGATGCCGTGCTGCTTGACTTGCGGCTTCCGGGCGCGGGCGGCCTGGAAGCGCTGCATGCGATCAAGAAGCATCGGGCAGACGCGCTGGTGATCGTGGTGACCGGCTATGGCACAGTGAAGTCGGCGGTACAGGCAATGAAAGATGGCGCATACGATTACGTCACCAAGCCCTTCAGCATGGAAGAACTGCGTCTGCTGCTGGAGCGGGTGGCGGCGCATCTGCGGCTGAAGACGGAGAACCGCGCGCTGCGGGAAACCATCAAATCGCGGCAAGGCTTCGGTAACATCATCGGGCGCGCGCCCGACATGGAAAAGCTGTACCGGATCATTGCGAAAGCGGGACAGAGCGTCCATCCGGTGCTGATTCTGGGCGAGAGCGGCACGGGAAAGGAATTGGTCGCGAAGTCCATTCATTTCGCCGGCACCTTCCGCAACAAGCCGTTCATTCCGGTCGATTGCGGATCGCTCGTGCCGACGCTGATCGAAAGCGAACTGTTCGGGCACGTGCGCGGTGCCTTCACGGGTGCGACCCATCCCAAGGACGGACTGCTCGCGATCGCCGACGGGGGCACGGTATTTCTGGATGAGATTGGCGAGTTGCCGGTCGACTTGCAGGCGAAGCTGTTGCGGGCGATTCAAGAGAAGGAGATTCGTCCGGTGGGAAGCGTGAAGCGGGTTCCCATTAACGTGCGGATTCTGGCCGCGACCAATCGCGACCTGGAACGAGCCGTGAGCGAGGGCACGTTCCGCCGCGATCTTTTTTTCCGGCTGAACGTGCTGACGCTGCGGATTCCGGCGTTGCGCGAGCGCAGGCAGGATATCCCGCTGCTGGTGGCGCACTTTCTGGAGCGCATTGGACGCGACGCAGGTATCGAAAAGACAATTTCGGATGAGGCGCTCAAGGCGCTGCTGAGTTACGACTGGCCCGGCAACGTGCGCGAACTGGAAAATTCGCTGGACCGGGCCTGTGCGCTGAGCAGCGCGAACGAAATTCAGATTCGCGATCTTCCCACCCAGATTTACGGAGCTCCCATTGGCGTGATGGGGATCAGCCAGCCGAGCAATGGCATCGTGCCGATGGCGGAACTGGAGAAACAGACGATCTTGAACGCGCTCACGCAAGTAAACGGAGACAAGATGCTGGCGGCGCGACTGCTGGGCATTGGAAAGACCACGCTGTATCGCAAGCTGAAAGAGTACGAGTCCCAAAACTGGGCTGTCGGGCCAAGCGCTGGTGCCAGAACGGGAGGTTAAGCGAAGACCGAGCGCACAACTCATTTATTTTCAGGCTAAAACAATTGGCCCGGAAGTTGCGAAAGGATTCGGCATGATCCTTCTTGTGACGCCGAGCGAGCGGGCAGCCGAGTGCGCCGCGGCGCTCCGTGAGGCGATGGGCGAGGGGATTGTGGTGGCGGAGAGTTTGGCTCGGGCAGCCACCCTTTTGCGGGCGGAAGGCTACCTGGCCGTGGTGCTCGATCAGTATCTGGTCGAAACCGAGCCGCATGAAACCGGGAGCACGCTCGAGCATTTGGGCACGGCCATTCTGGTGCAGGTCAATTTGGCGATCAGTGGAATGGAGCGTCTGGTGCGGGAGGTGCGGGCGGCCTTGCAGCGGCGCCAGCGCGAGGAAGTGAGGGCGCGGCAAGCTGCGATCGGCAGGCTGCACAGCGAACTGAATAGCACGATTACGGCGCTGCTGCTGTCGAGTGAACTGGCGCTGGAAACCCCCGGCCTGCCGGCGGCGGCGGCCGAAAAGATCGAGGCGGTTCACGAACTGGTGAAGAAACTCCGGAGGCAATTGGAAACCACGGGTCTGACGGAAGAGGCGGAGAGGGTTGCGGGGTCTTAACACAGCGCGCAAAAGTCGCTATTGCGGGGTCAGCATCATTGGGCGGGACTCTTCTTTGTTAGCTCTACGTAAAAAGAAATTGTGAATTCTGGCTTACCACCATAGGGATCGAAATCCATGGTATTGAAGGCGAGCGCTTCACCGATCAGACGACCATCCCGCAACGAAAGCGCCAAACCTACCTTATCGGCATAATTCTTGACATCGGGCGTGGGCATGGTGCCGGTGAACATCCCAACCAGACGGTGTTCCTTGATGAAAGGGGGAACGGTCGTTAGCAGAGTTTGTAGCTGGTCCCCCAGTTTTACATGAACATTGCCGTCCGGTTGAATCGTGACCGTGAGCGGAACGGACCCCTGCCACGTGCGCGCACTTCCGGTCCAGGTTCCCAGGAGTTCGGCTAGCAGCGGTAGTTGTGTTTCGGGGCTGGGCGACGCCGATTGTGGTGGCGCCGGGGCCCCTGCCTTGAGAGCTGCAGCATACTTCGGCAGTATGGCAGCAGCCAGGTGCTGCACAATGTTTACGAGGTCGTCTTCGACGATGCCCTGATTGATGAGGACTACGATTGCCAAGTCTTCTGTGGGGAAAATCTCCAATGTGGTTGTGGCTCCCAACCCGGCTCCCTCGTGGCTCAGAACCGTATAGCCATGGTCGTCAGAGTCAATAAACCAGCCGAGACCATATGATTTCCGACCGAGCATCGTGCCTGCAGATGGAACGCCACCTGTAGCGGGTTCTTTCATCAGGTCCAATGTTGCGTCCGTTAAGATTGCCCGCTGATCTGGTAGATGATCCTTCAGTTGAAACATTCCGAACCGAACTACGTCATGTGCGCTGGACCAGATGGTTGAGGCAGGAGGAGTGTCGGCGATGATCGAAAGCAGCCTGTGGCTCCCATTGTCGTATCTTGCTACGGCATAGTCTTCCAGACCAGGTCCGATACCGACGCTCGTGTGAAGCAGGCCTAATGGAAGAAAGACTCTGTCGCGCATGTAATCCTTCCAATCGAGCTGCGAAACAAGCGATGTCATGTACCCGAGCGCGCCATAGCCAAGATTTGAATAATCGAAGTACTGGCCTGGGGGATTCACCAGCGTGCCGTAACGACGAATGGTATCCGCCATCGGTGGTACCTGATCCCCGTTACCGAGGAGATTAACGGAGTGAATGGGCAGCCCAGAAGTGTGGCATAGGACCCGTCTCACTGTTGCTCCGGAAGCGTCGCCGACTATGGCGGTGAGAGGTGCGGAGCCGAGGTACTCGTTGATCGGATGATCGAGGTCGACCTTGTGCTGTTCCACTAGTTCCATCACGCCGGTCGAGGTATACGGCTTCGTCAGCGACGCGAGTGCGTATATTGTGCCCGTCGTCGCGGGGATCATCTTCTCGCGGTCGGCCCAGCCGAACGCTTCTTCCCAGATGATCTTGCCATCCTTAGCCAGCGCTACGCTGACGGATGGTAATTGCTTTTCGGCAATGGTTTTGTTGATGTAGGCGCGGACCGGCGCGAAGTCGTATTGAGGTGTTGACGAGGAAGAGTGCGCCCGTTGGGCGATAGCGGGGCAAGTGAGCAGTGCCACAACGAAAGGAAGCATCAATCTGCTGGCAGCACTTGCCAACCGATATTTCCAAACCGAATCCATAGCAGCGTTTCAGATGGAACCAGCAATCTTCCTCACCCTAATGTCCCCCTTGTCGGAATGGACCTCCAAGTGTCGTCCGCCGCCGTTAATCGGCCCCCGCACGGCCGAACGCCCTCCGCCGCCAACCAGGGCCATTGGGAAATCCAGGCGCACATTCCCGTCCCCGCTGTTAACGTCAAGCTCTGTGGAGAAGTCTTCGGGCAGTCGAAGGTCAACATTTCCATCGCCCGTTCGCAATACCCAGTTGGAACTCATTTTGGAGCCAGGATCTATTTGGACAGCGACATTGCCCGTGCGAGTGTGAAGGATTAGCGCGGTGACAGTGCCGTCGACCTGAAGATCTCCGTGTCCACTCTCGATATCCAGAGTCCCACGAATCGCAAGTGCCGCAATGTTGCCGCTCTCCGTGTGTAGCGCCAACTTGCCTTCAGCATCCTTCACCATAATCGACCCATTTCGCGATTGCACATCGAGATCGCAGCCCAAGGGAACCCTGAGCTCAAGAATTCCCGATTCAAAACCGGGTCTCCACCGACTCGGGAGGCGAACGTCGAGTCTTACCAGATTCTCCGACTTGCGATCAGTAACCGCATCGGAAGGAATTGTTTTGTCCGCATAGAGCACCGCCTCAATGTCTTTCCGATCCGAAGCGTAGACACGAACATCGGCATTGTTGCTGGCGACATGGATTTCTGGCCGGCCCTTCAAACTGAAACTCTTGTGCCAGGCGACTGTGGCGGGAGATGGAAAGGCTAGGGAGAGCAGAGCGACAGCCGAGAGCAGGAGCATACCTCGCCTCCTAAGCCAAGGTACGTAATACTGAAGATAAAAGTTCCCGCCCTCGCTCCGGCAAGGCATCCACGAGGCGGATTCTGAGCGGATCGCGGGCAAGCGGAAGTAATCCTGCCTTAAGTTAGCGCTCAATGGGGGCAAGCCCATATCTGCAGGCGGAGGAACTTGTGGCATAGTTGACGCCATGAGGTGATACGAAAGCCTAATTTTCCCTTGCTTGTGACGCCGCGCCCTTCAAAACTACCGGAGACCAACTTAATTTAAGTTTTCTCTAACAGTTCGAGCGGGAGCCGATGGAACCAAAATCGAAATCTGCATCTCCGGCGTTCGCCGCGACCATAAGTAACCTGCCTCTTTGCTGGCAACGGTAACGGTCTTGCCGATAGTTCTGAAATAAGGCAAGAGCCGGGATCATGGAATTCCTCAACCAATTGCTATCTCGTGATTTCACGCCGCACGGTTTCTGCTACCTGTGGGATCCGCGACTCGTGTTGCTGCACGTCATTTCAGGCGGCCTGATCACGTTGTCGTATTGCTCGATTCCCATTGTCCTCGTCTATTCCATGCGCAAGAGCCGCTATCTCCCCTCCAACCGGATTTTCTGGATGGCAAAACTCATATCGCTGGCCGGGCCGATTCTATGAGGGAGGAGAATCGCAATCTGAAGCGGCAAATCGCCGAACCCGAAGGGATTGAACCGCCGATCGAAGCCAAACTTCGGCGGAGAGTTACCGGCAGCTTCATCGTGGCTCTGCTCCTTACTGTCTTCATAGGCTTTTTGTCCTGGTACAACGCGCGCCTGGCCGCGGACGACGACGCCGACTGGGTAGCCCACACCTACGCCGTGCTGGACAGGCTTGGGCTTACGTCCAAAGATTTGATCGAAGTGGAAACCAGCGCGCGAACATTTGCCTTGACCGGGCAAGACCCATTGCGTGCCCATTACGAGACTGCACGGGGCGCCGTCGCGCAAGATGAGGACGCGCTGCGCCATTTGACGGCGGACAATCCCAGTCAACAACGGCGGCTGGGTGTGCTCGAGTCACGAGTCCAGAGCGCGCTCGAATTCGCCGAGACGATAGTCGCCAAACGCCGGCAGGCGCACGCAGTCCCTGTCGCTGACGAAATTCTGGAGACCGAAAGACTCATGGATGGGGTGCGCGCAACGACTCAAGAGGTGAAGGCCGAGGAGACGCGGTTGTTGACCCAGCGCACCCAAAGAACCAAGGCGGGACGGAGGTTGACGAGTTTCATCATTGTCGTGGGCATTCTCGTAGGGGCAGGCTTGTTGGCGCGAGCCAATCTCGCCGTCAACCGCGAGGTTGACATCAGCGTACGGGCACGGGCGCAAATCAGCACCCTGAACGGCGAATTGGAACAGCGCGTGGAGCAGCGGACAGCGGCCCTGGCGGCCGCGAAGGACAGTCTTGCCACGAGCGAGGCTGCAGTCAAGGATTTGGCCGACCAAAAGTTCGCTCTGGATCAGCATGCCATGGTGGCGGTAACCGACGTCCGGGGCACGATCACTTATGTCAACGACAAGTTCTGCGCCATCAGTCAATATTCCAAGGATGAGTTGATCGGCCAGAATCACCGCATCCTCAATTCCCGCTACCATCCGAAGAAGTTCTTCCAACAGATGTACGGCACTATCGTGAGTGGGAAGGTTTGGCACGGCGAGATTAAGAACCGGGCCAAAGACGGTTCCATTTACTGGGTGGATACGACCATCGTCCCGTTCCTCGGTGAGGATGGTAAGCCGCGGCAGTACGTCGCCATCCGTGCCGACATCACCGAACTCAAGCTGGCGGAGGGAGTGCGCGAACGCCTGGCGACCGCGGTCGAGTCATCCAGTGATGCCATTATCGGCAGGACGTTGGACGGAAGGATTACCGCCTGGAATCCGGGCGCCGAGAAGTTGTTCGGCTACTCCTCATTAGAGGCGCTCGGCAAACCGCTGCAAATGCTGGTGCCGCCGGAGCGCGTGAATGAGGAATCCGACGCTCTGGCGCGAATTGGGCGCGATGAGCGCGTCGACTATTTCGAAACCGTCCGGGTTCGAAAGGATGGCAAGAACGTTGACGTTTCCGTAACGATTCTGCCCATTAAGGACAGCAGCGGCGCGATTGTTGGCGCTTCAAAAATTGCGCGCGACATCGGCGAGCGGAAGCGGACCGAGCAAGCTTTGCATGAGCTATCCAGAGTGCTGGACCTCGCTCGGGTAGTGGTGCGCGACATGGAGAGCCACATTGTGTTGTGGAACCTGGGCTCCGAAAAACTCTACGGCTTCACCAAGGGAGAAGCGGTGGGCCGGATCGCCCACGAATTGCTTCACACCGAATTCCCCGAACCGCTGAAACAGATCGAGGAACAACTCCAGCACACCGGCACCTGGGAAGGCGAACTGGTACACCGCAAGCGCGACGGCGGCCGGATTGTGGTATCGAGTCTTTGGGTGTTGCATCGGGATGCGAAGGGGACACCGGCTCGCATCCTGGAAGTGAACAGCGATATCACCGCGAGTAAGAAAGCCGAGGAGCAGCTGGCCCGGCTGGCAGTGGAACTGGCCCGACAAGCGAAGGAACTCGCTCTCTCGCGGGAAGCCCTGGAAAGTCAGACCCTCATGCTTCATTCTGTGTTGGGCGGCATGGCCGAGGGATTGGTCGCCGCTGACGAGGAGGGATCGTTCGTCCTCTGGAACGCCGCCGCGGAAAGAATCCTGGGCATGGGTGCGACAAACATAGACCCTCAGGAATGGTCCGAGCATTACGGCCTCTTCCTGGCCGACATGACGACGCCTTTCCCCACGGACCAACTCCCCCTGGTTCGCGCCCTTCGCGGGGAGGTGAGCACAGCCGAGATGTTTCTGCGGAATCGCGTGCTCGTCGAAGGCTCCTGGATCGAGGTTAGCGGCAGTCCACGCAAGGACAAGGACGGCGTGTTGCGTGGCGGAGTGGTGGCCTTCCGGGACATTACCCAGAGGAAAGCGGATGAACGGGAAATTCGAAAACTCAATGACGAACTCGAGCACAGGGTCGGAGAGCGGACGGCTCAGTTGGAAATCGCCAACAAAGAACTGGAAGCTTTCAGCTACTCGGTTTCGCACGACTTGCGAGCGCCCTTGCGGCACATCAGCGGGTTTTCCCAGCTATTGATGGAAGAATTCGGTTCCACTCTCGATCCTAGCGCCCAACAGTACCTGGAGCGCATCCAGGCCGGAGCGCAAAAGATGGGCGTGCTAGTGGATGAATTGTTGAATCTGGCGCGGGTCGGCCGTCATGCGCTACGTCTGCAGCCAACCCAGTTGAACGCGATGGTCGCGGAGGTGATAGCGATTCTCCAGCCAGATTGCGAAGGGCGGCAGGTGGAATGGATGATTGCCGACCTGCCCGCAGTGGAGTGCGATCCCGTCCTGGTCAAGCAGATCTTTCAAAACTTGCTGGCCAATGCGCTCAAGTTCACCCGCCCGCGCGCCCACGCCGTCATCGAAGTCAGTCACAAGGAAGAAGATGGGCAACCGATGTTCATGGTCCGAGACAACGGCGTGGGCTTCAGCATGAAGTACGTTGACAAGCTGTTCGGAGTCTTCCAGAGGTTGCACAGAGCGGAGGAGTTTGAAGGCACGGGGATAGGTTTGGTCACGGTGCAACGCATCGTTCGCAAGCACGGAGGCCGAGTATGGGCAGAGGGAGAACTGAATAAAAGCGCAGCCTTCTATTTCACCCTCGGAGTGGGAAAGCAAATTGAATCGAAAAACAATGCAGCTACGGCGGGAGGCCGATCATGAACTCAGGAAAACTCGACATACTCTTAGTGGAAGACAATCAGAACGATATGGATCTTGCCCTGCATGCGCTGCGGCGGGAGAAGCTGGCAAACAACATCTACATCGCGCGAGATGGCGAGGAAGCCCTGGACTTTATCTTTTGCCGCGGCGCGTTCGCGCATAGATCGTTTGAGCGTCCCCCCAAATTGGTGCTGTTGGATCTGAAACTGCCCAAGGTCGATGGGATGGAAGTGCTCAAACAGATCAAGAGCGACGCCCGGACCAAGACGATTCCGGTCGTCATCATGACCTCGTCGAAAGAAGAACGGGATTTGGCGGCTGGTTACAACCTGGGAGCGAACAGCTATATTCAGAAACCAGTCGACTTCGAACAATTCCGGGAGACGGTCAAGAGCGTGGGACTGTACTGGCTGGTCATCAATCAGCCGCCGGTAGTCGAAGATACCCCGCATCTCGCAGGAACGGCGCATGGATCCCACTAACGATCTCGCGCCGCAACCCGGCCAACTTCGGGTGCTGCATGTCGAAGACAACCAACTGGACGCAGAGCTGGTGGCACGGGCTCTGCGAAAAGGCGGCTTCTCGGTTTCCATTGTGGTCGTGCAAGCGGAAGCCGAGTTCGAGCGGCAACTTCCCTTGCACCGTCCCGACGTGGTGATTGCCGACTACAACCTGCCGCAGTGGAGAGGCATGGACGCGCTGGATGTGCTGCGGCGCGAAGGGCTGGAGATTCCACTGATCCTCGTCTCTGGCGCGCTGGGAGACATCACCGCAGTGGAGTGCATCAAACGGGGCGCGACGGACTACGTTCTGAAAGACGGTCTGGCTCGGCTGCCCGAAGCCGTGCGCCGCGCTTTGCAGGAAAAACGGCTGCTTCGTTTGCGCCAGCAAGCGGAAGAGGATTTGGCGCGGAAAGTCGAGGAGTTAGCCCGCTCCAACGCGGACCTCGAGCAATTCGCTTATGTGGCATCGCATGACCTGCAGGAGCCGCTGCGCATGGTGGCGGCCTACACGCAGCTGCTTGCAGAACGTTATCGCGGCAAACTCGACGAGAACGCCGACAAATTCATCGGCTATGCCAGCGAGGGAGCTGTGCGCATGCAGTCCTTGATTCAGGATCTGCTGGCCCTTTCGAGAGTAGGCCGGAATGGTTCCGGGCGCGTCGATTGTAACGCGGCGATGGAAGAAGTGCTGATGACTCTGGGTCCGGCGATTCAAGAGAGCGGTGCGGTGGTCACACATGCGGCGCTTCCAGAAGTGTGGGCGAACCGCTCGCAGATGGCGCAGGTCTTCCAGAATCTGATCGGGAACGCGATCAAGTTTCGCGGGAAAGAACCGCCGGTGATTTCCGTGCAAGCCGAGAAAGCGGGCCAGCATTGGTTGTTCAGCGTGAGCGATAACGGGATCGGCATTGCGCCGGAGTACGCAGAAAATATTTTTGTTGTCTTCCAGCGCTTGCACGCGCGGACCGAATACCCGGGCAACGGAATCGGTCTGGCCATCTGCAAGAAGATCGTTGAGCGCAATGGCGGGAAGATCTGGGTCGAGGCGCAGACCGGCCATGGTTCCGTTTTTAAGTTCACGATGCCCTGCGATCGTCCGCCTGAGAAGGAATTGTGCGGAGATGAAAATAAGGACATCAAGTCCTTGCAGGAATTGCGAACGTAGGTACAGCCGGCCTCGTCCTTACATTAGCATCCCGATCATTTACAAATCTCTACCCACTTCGTTCGCAAGGGCGCGGCGCGGGTTGCGTTCTTCAGGAAAGGAACGGAGGTTTGTAATGGAAAATCGAACGACAGTGCTTTACGTGGACGACAATCCCAAATCCAGCCGATTGCTGACCAGTGTGCTTGAAGAATGCGGGTTCCGAGTGATCACGAAGAATGACCCGGTCGAGGCGCTCGCGCTTTGCAAGAGAACTTATTTTGATCTGGCACTTCTTGATTATGAAATGCCCTTGATGTCGGGTTCGCAGTTAGCCCGGGAAATCAAGTTTCTGGTCCCGGATGTTCCCGTGGTCCTGATCTCTGGTCGCGCGGCTCTGCCGGGGACGGAACTGACATTTGTGGATGCTCACTTCGGGTTTGGGACCGCATTGGACGATCTCCTCTGGACGATGCGGATACTGGTGCGACCGAAAGTGGCGATAGCGGATCATCACGCGGATCATCATCACGGGGAACCGCGCGAGATGACGCAGTGGGCAGACTCCACCTGAGAGCGGGGGCCGGAGCGCCCGCCCCACACACGCACAGTGATCAGAGAGCTGCGACGCCTCTTTCCTGATTTCTTATGCGAATGGCTTCATCCACCTTGGAGAGGAAGATTTTTCCATCGCCGATTTTTCCCGTGGCCGCGCTCTTGATGATGGCGTCGATCGCGGGATCGACGAGTTTATCTTCTAATACGAGTTCAATTTTCACCTTGGGCAGGAGATCGGTTTCGTATTCCCGGCCACGATAGGTCTCGGTGTGCCCCTTTTGCCGTCCATGACCCCGCACTTCCGAGATTGTCATACCTTCGACGCCGAGCGCGATCAGAGCTTCTTTGACCTGCTCAAACCGGTTGGGCTGCACAATCGCTTCAAGTTTTGTCATCTTTAATGTCCTCGTTAATGTCCTCGTTTGATGTCCTCGAATACAGTTTGCCATGCAGGAGGCAGAACGCGGTGCATCCTGCGGATCGGGTTCAGGCCAGGCGTCCGTCAATCGGCAAAATGCGGCCGGGGCTTAGCAGTCGCTAAGCTGCGTTTTGCATGAGCCGAAGGGAGTTCCTGGTTCATACCACGAGGCGCGCCCAAGGCTGAGATGGCCGCCTTGAAGAGCGGAACGCACCGCCATTGTATTAGGCATGGAAGGCTCTCTAGCTCATTCTTCTTCTAAGAATCATAAAAAAAATCAATTGGACGGGCGACGGCCGGCCGCATTAGTTTCTTGATGATTAGGATTCAGCCCGTGCGGCGGACCGCGGGAGTAGTATTTTGTTATACATGGCCGCGTTCTTCACCGGCCCCGATGTTTTCGGGGCGACCACTCGGGAAAGATTATGATGAAGCTTGCCGGCTGTCTGCTATTGCTTGCGGGATGGGGGATTGTTGTCTCCTCTTTGCCGTTGCTGCCATCTTTGCGGATGCGCGCTGCATTCGTGCTGGCTGGGATGGCCGTGGAGCTGATGGGACTGAGTCTCGTGGCCCGCTCCCATTTGGTTCCAAAAGGATAATGGGTTGGCCGCTCCTCCTTTTCTTTCCGAGGCTTCCGCAACACTCTGCGTTGTCCTGATTCTGTTAGTTCCGCTGGCGGGAGTGGGACTAGCGCTCGTCAATACCGGACTTGCCCGGTCGCGCAGTGCTGCGCATGTCATGCTGGCTTCGCTTTGCGTCTTTGCGGTCGCCGCAATCATCTACGTCATGTTCGGCTTTTCATGGCAGGGAGCGCCTGGGCGTCCTGCTCACATCCTCACGATTGGCGGCAAGGCGTGGAACTGGATTGCCGCCGAGCCCATTTTTCTGCGCGGCCTGCGGCTTGATCTGTCTCCGGTGTCACTGGTGTTGCTTTTGCAGATGTTCAGCGTGGGCTTGGCTGCGATGATCCCGCTCGGCGCGGGGGCGGAGCGCTGGAGGTTGGGTGCTTTGTCCGCCTCGACGATTCTGCTGGCGGGCTGGACCTATCCGTTGTTTGCCCATTGGGCGCTGAGTGGAGGCTGGCTATCCCAACTCGGTTCGATCTACGGGCTGGGACAAGGCTTTGTGGACGGCGGCGCTGGCACGATTCAAGTGATGGGTGGGCTGAGCGCGTTGTCGATAGCATGGATTCTAGGCCCACGCCGCGGAAAATATTCATCCAATCGAGAGCCCGCGGCAATTCCCGCCCACAATATCGTGCTCGTTCTGATCGGGTGCCTGCTCGCCTGGGTGGGATGGCTTGGTCTGAATTCTGCTAGTGCGATTTTATTCAATCGCAGCCAGCCGTTGGCCGTTGTATTGATTTCCGTAAACACTACACTCTCGGCTGCTGCTGCCGGGTTGGCGGCGGCAATGGTTACGCGGTCACGGTTTGGCCGGCCGGATGCATCTTTAGTTGCCAACGGTTGGATGGCGGGTTTAGTCGCCAGCAGCGCAGCGGCTCCATTCCTGAAGCCCCCGGCAGCCGTTCTTACTGGTTTGGTTGCAGGCGCGCTCGTGGTCTTTGCCATCGACCTGCTTGAGTTCCGCATGACCATCGATGACCCCGGCGGCGCGATTTCAGTGCACGCCATAGCTGGCCTCTGGGGCCTGCTTTCAGTTGCTCTTTTATCGGATGCCGGAAGTGGATACAGCGGGCAATGGCTGGCGCAACTCATCGGCATTGCGACCCTGCTTGGTCTAATCTTTCCTCTGACGCACGGCCTGAACTGGCTGATCGATCGCGTGTACCCACATCGCGTGGACGCGGAAGGCGAGTGGCAGGGAATGGATATTCACGAACTCGGCGCCTCTGCGTACCCTGAATTTGTCGTCCACAGCGACGAGTTCACTCAGCATTAGATCATCCTAGCTGTGTCGTGCGACGTAGAGTAGCAAGGCAAAAATCACCACCGGTATCAGTGCCAGTCCGACGTAGAACAAAATCTGCCTGCTCCGGGGCGTGCGGCGATCTCTCCAGTTGTGCAGTTCCGGACGTTCCGCGACTCCCACCTTTTCTTGATGTTGAAGGTCTGAGGCAAAATCACGGGCTGTGGCGTACCGATTCCTGGGGTCGCGCTCCAGGGCGCGGTAGATTATTTCCTGCAACTGCGGTGTGATCGAGGGATCAATTTCCCGCGGCGGTAACGGGTTATTGAGCAGGCGGTCATTCATCACAAGGAAGGCATTCTCGCCAGAAAACGGCACTTTACCCGTCAACATCTCGTAGAGCATGACACCCAGGGCGTAGAGGTCGCTGCGAACATCTCCGCGCTTGCCTTTGACCTGCTCGGGCGAAATATAGTCCGGCGTCCCCATGGTCTGGGAAAGCTTGGCGAATGTAAGGCGGCGGGACTTGGCATTGGCGGCAATGCCGAAGTCAATCAGCTTGATGTTGTCGTTCGGGTCGACCATCACGTTTTCCGGCTTCAGATCACGATGCACGACGCCGCGGGAGTGGATGTATTCCAGTGCGTCCAGAATGCGCAGCGCCAGTTGCACTGCCCGCTCCGGCGGCAACTTCCCCTGCTCATCGAGAATTTTGCGGAGCAAGCGTCCATCCACCCACTCCATTACCATGTAGACCCGGCTGCGATCTTCGTCGGCGAAAACCTTCATCACACCGGGATGATCCAAAGCCTTACCGATCTGTTCCTCGCGATGGAAACGGTCGAAAAGTGCGGGGTCGCTCTCGACCTCGGGATGCGGGATTTTGATGGCCACCTGCCGGCCGTTTCGCAAGTCCGTACCGCGAAATATGGAGGCCATTCCACTTCGGGCCACCAGGCCGTCAATCCGGTAATGATCGAGTTGATCGCCAGGATGGAGAGAGGTCATCGTAATCGAAGTGGCAAAGGTCAAGAAACCGGGCCGCCACACTCTCGAGTGGAGAGGAGACTGCATCCATCATGCCAGAAAATGTGTCAGAAATTCATAAAGAATGGCCTGTGACTCGGGAAAATCAATGGAGTTTGTAGGGTCGACCGCGGTACATCCCCATGCGTTCCACGCTGCGAACACGAATAAGTTGCACACTGACGTTGTCGCCGCCGTCCTTCTGGTTCGCGCTGTTAACGAGTTCCCGAGCCGTGGTTTCCAAATCGTGATTACGGCTAATCGTGGAGGCGATTTCCTCGTCTGTCACGGCGCCGTGCAAACCATCGGAACACAGCAGCAGCACGTCGCCAGGGAGCAACTGGACTTCGTTGACTTCTACCTTGACGAACAACCCGCTACCCAGGGACCGGCTGAGAACGTGTCGCGTGGTCGCCGAATTCGCTTCGTTCTTGGAAAGCAGGCCAAGGCGGAGTTGTTCTTTTGCGACGGTATGATCGTGGGTGATTGCACGCGCCTTCTGGTTGCGAATCAGATAACACCGCGAATCGCCCACATGAGCAATCGTGGCGCGATCGAAACGCAAGGCACACACCACCACCGTGGAGGACATACCCGTGCCTGCGGGACCGGCGAGGGCTTCCGTTTCACAAATGCGGGCGTTCGCCGCTTGCACCAGATGGTTTAGCAAAGAGCCATGAGATTCCATGGCCGGAGCGCGCCGGAAGGCGGCAACCACCTCTTCCACCGCAGCGCGGGAAGCCACTTCCCCCTGCCGCTGTCCGCCAACTCCGTCGGCCAAGACAAACAGCCAGCCGTGAGAACGGACTTGCGAGGGAGAGGATGGGAGTACGTACCCAAGATAGTCCTCATTCCGCGGGCGAACCGTGCCCGCATCCGAAAGTTGCGAGAACTCGACGTCGAGCATAGGACTGCCTGGTACTCGGTGCGCGCTCACAGGGGCGCCTCACGGACCGAAACCGTAATGGTATCAAGTTGACCTACAGGCCAAAGCCTGGCAGCGTTATGGCCGCCAGGCTTTGGCACCGCGAGCCGCTCCGCTGTTTCTCAGGCGGCCGGCACCCGACTTCCGACGAGTGTCGTTCGTTTTGATGCCTTGCTCGCGCGCAGGAAATAAATCGCGCCGTAGATCGCCCAGACCAGCGCGATTCCCAGGGCCAACAGCGGTTCCATCTTAGTGCCGTAGCCCATGAAGGGACCGACCAGGTAGAAGACCATGCACGCCAGGTTGGCTACCAGCCCGAAAACCGGGATCAGGAGATGGCGCACGAACTTGAACTGCGGGTGGTTGTGGAAGCAGACAATACAAGTGACGCAACTTAACATGTACAGCAAGAACGTACCGAAGTTCGAAGCCAACGTCATGGTCAGGAAGGAATTCGGTAGTGCCGCCATTTTGTCATGAGTCAAGTATCCAAAACTGGACCAGAAGCCATGAGGCAAGGCCTGAATCGCCGCATCCGCGGGAGCGCTCCCGTCGCCGAAGTACATCACAACCGTGATGCACCCAACTACCGCCGAAATGGCGGCCAGCGTCCATATGGCACGATGCGGGGTCGAGTTTCTAGCGTGCAACATTCCCATGGAATCCGGCAACTCCTTGTCTTTCCCCATGGCGTAAGTCACACGCGCACCGGTATTGATACACGAGAGCGTGGTGCCGATCAGCGCCAGAAATACCGTCGCCGCCTCCGCCAGCATGAAGATCCGGCCTCGTCCGGGCCCGAACAACGTATCCCCCACCAGAACCATCAGATCCCCAATGGGCGCGGAAGAGCCCGCAGCATTCGCCAGCGTGTATCCATTATTAAGAACGTAGTTCGCCGCGAAATATTCAAACAGATAGCAGAAACATCCCTGAACCAGTAGCGAGGTTATGACCGCAATCGGGACATCGCGCTTGGCATTCTTCGCTTCTCCTCCCATGGATGTCACTGACTCAAATCCCACCAGAATCAGAATGGCGATGGTGGCTTGAACGAACATCCAGCCAAAGTTATGCATTCGCACGACGGAGACAGCATTAGGGTGGGAGACGAATGCACCGCTGGCGTCGTGTTCGGGATAGTCGATGTGAAATGGAACTGGCTTTCTGGAAGCGTCCAGTTTGGGTTGCGGCACGCCATTCGAGTCACGCACGATAACATCAGTCGCTTGGCCATTCACCACCTGTGAAGTCGTGGCGTATTCATAGCTGTAAGACGCGCTGGTTTGAGGATCAAACTGGTAGCTGGTGCTGCCCGCTGGATGGCTCATGCGGTAGTTCAAGGCAACGACAGCGAACAAGAGCAGAGCGCTGATCTGTATGACGTTGATGGCAATGTTCACCGACGTCGAACCGTTAACGCCCCGATGAGCGATGTAGGCCACGGCAAACGAGAACACAACGGCGACCAACATCATGAACATCGGACCGGGGTTGGTGGCGCTCATGAAATTCGGCCACAGCGTTCCCACCAGGTAACCGGAGATTACCCCGATGACTCCGACCATAACTCCAGGATAGATCCAGTAGTAAAGGTGTGAGCCCCAGCCAACGATGAATTTAGCCAGCCGCGCGTACGGCCATGCGGTGTCGTGATTGATGAAGGACTGCTCGGCGAAGTAATAGGAGCTGCCCGTCCCGGGATACAGCTTGGCCATTTCCGCGTAACACACGGCGGTGGCAAGACACAGCACCGTTGCAAACAGAATGCCGATCCACATCGACGGAGCGGTTGCGCCCGCGGCGGCCTGCCCGGCAAACGTCAGCCAAAGGAAAGCACCGGGTGCAATGAGGGCCATGGCATTCATCGTCAAACCGGTCAGCCCTAGGGTTTGTTTCATTTCTCCAGTGGTCTCTGCCATCGCTATTCTCCTGTCATTCGTTTTTTATTTTCACAAAATCAGTTTTCTTCAACTTGCCTTACCGCGTTTTGCGTCGGCTCCTGGATCCTGCTCCTGCACAGGCAGGCAGGTCTGGAGCGGGGAGCGGCGAGGACGCTGACACCAGGGGTTAGTTGGGTTTGTGCCCAAGCCGCAGATCCCCACATCACGAGCACCCAGGTTTTGGCTGCCCGAAAATAAGTTCGTCTCCATTCGTCGCTTCATCTCTCCCCGTTCGCTTACTTGGCATCGGCGCTGCTAAACGCGTAAATCAAGCCGAGTGCGGCTGTGTTCTGCTTCTTGACGAGGCCGGTAATCCCCCTCTGAAAAACCGTCGCGTCTGACATGTCACGCCGGAACTCGGCAGAGTAGCGGTGAATTCACTGAGCTCCGGCCCGTGCCTGTGGTCCAGCCCTGGTTGTCGTCAAAGTACTCGCCGCCGCAGCGCGAGTGCCCATTTGTCATCAGGCGCGTATTTCACATAGCCAGCCAATGCCGTGCTCCGTTTCCGCGTGGTCATCAGAACATGAAGCCTGCTTCGACAACCCCGCGCGGTTGGTTAACGTGCGTACCGGCGGGACCGAAAACGTCACCTGGCGTTGAGCTGGTAGCATGAACAATCGCGAAGTCTCCGCGAAGGAAAAACGCGTCTTTGCGATAGGTCGGCGTCACCGTGAGCCCAAAGGCCCCGCTGCCCGGACCATAAAGCAAGTTGATAGCGCCGTTGCTGATGCTTCCTGTACTCTTGATGTATTCAGGCCGGACTGCCAGTGAAAATCCGCGTTTGAAATTGTAAGTGGCGAGGAGGGCTCCTCCCTTGGTGCTTGCCCCCTGCGCTATGCCAATTCTCGCGTTGGTGGGCACGTCGGTGTACTGAAAATACGGTTGGACCACCCAACTGCCCTTGGTGTAGGTGTAGATCAAGTTGTAAATCTGCGAGTTGTTTAAAAATAGAGGTGTCGCGAGCGTGTTCTTCGCGTACGCTCCAGCATTCCCGCCGCCGACAAAGGCCAAGCTATTTGCGGAGTTGAAAGCGTAAGTCAGAGAGCCAGTCAGCCACGTATAGCGGTTAGAGTAAAAGCCGTCATTCCAGCTGAAGGCCGCGGTCCACTTCTTGTAGGTCTCATTGAGTTGTATACCGCGGTTAACGGCGTTTTCCTGGTTCCAGAGCAGACCGCGCTCGATGTTCATGTTCTGGAAACTGAACGTGTACTCGGCCCCGATCAATGTTGGCAGGGCACCGATTTCTACGTTGAAATTTCCCTTAACGAACTTCGCATAGCCCTGCGGAAAGGGCCCATAGATGTTTTTTATCGTATCTGAGGTCGAGAGGAACGGCACTCCGATAGCCGGCAAGTTGTAGGCACCGCCCTGCAAATAGAATTGCCACCAGCCAGTGGTCTTTTGGACGAAAATCTGCGCGTTGCTAACGTCCCAGTGGGTCGACGAGTCGCCGGAAATATGATTACCTTCCGTCCAGCCGATGCCGCTTAAAATGCCTGTAACCGCCAATTTCCCACTTTCAAACTCATGGGGTAACGCGGTTTGCAGGGGCCCTGACATCGCCGGCATAGGCCCTGACATCGACGGCATAGGCAGAGGCTGCGGATCCGGGGGCTTCGTCTGTGCGGCAGTGTTGTCTGCGGGAGTGGAACTGGGCGTGGCCTGAGAGTCCGAAGGAGCGTTCTGCCCAAAAGACGGAAGCGCCACCAGCGCTAGAAACAAGAACGGAAGAAAACACAGCAGTCGTATGTGCACAGTTAATCTCCTTTTTCGAAAACTTTGATCACTTAGCGAACTTATGTTGTACCGCAGCGCGGAGCGCCTTGATCTCGTCCTGCATCTTGCATCTGATTCTCCCCTGGTGCATACAACGGATGACCGTGCGCATCCGTTGCCAGCCACTGCAAAGTAACGGGTGGTTGCATTCAAGTCCAACTCATACTTTTTCTATGTCGCATCAGACCTTTTACTAAGAACATAATTTTATGAAGGGGATAAGAAGGATTTATCGCGTACGGCATGGCCCGTCACGATGCAATGCCCGGACGGCGTGCGGGACCATGTGGGCTACGGCGATGCCGGGTTTCGAGGGAGTCCCTTCCGAGAGAGCGTCCCGGGGGACCGCAAGAAAACGCTTCCCTAGGCACGGCTCTCGACCCTAAACTGGAGGCAGGCGGGCCGAGGGCAGCTCCCAGCCCTCGAATCTCGGGGGGTTCTGTGCGCGTATTGGTGACGGCTGACACGTTCAGCGGAGTGTGGACTTACTCCCGCGAATTGGTTTCGGGTCTGGTGACCCACGGGGCGCAAGTCACGCTCGTCAGCTTTGGAGAAATTCCGCTTCCTCATCAAACCGCCTGGATGGACGGGCTGCACGGGCTCGAATATCATCCCACCGCGTTTCGTCTCGACTGGATGCAGGAAGGCGAGCAGGACTTCCATGCGGCGCGGGATTATCTATGCGCGATCGTTCGCGACACGCGTCCTGATTTTCTGCATTTGAATCAGTTGAGTTTTGGAGCGCTGCCGGTGGCGACGCCGCGAGTAGTGGTGGCGCACGGCGATGTGATCACCTGGTGGCTGAGCATCCACGGACACGAACCAGCCGCCTCGGCATGGCTTAAGTGGTATCGCGCGACGATGGTCGAGGGCTTGAAGCGAGCCGAGGCCGTGGTCAGCACTTCGCGCTGGATGGAAGAGATGCTGCGCCTTGCCTACGGCGACGATTTCGATGGACACATCATTCCGCCCGGACGCAATCCGATCTACTTCAATCCGTTTGTGACTAAGGAAGAGTCGGTGCTGGCAATCGGGCGCCTTTGGGATTCGGGAAAACAGGTGGCATTGCTGACCCAGCATGCGCATAGCCTCCCGGTGTGCATTGTGGGCGCGGACAACCCGATTCCCACGCCGCCGGTGCCGATCCGCGCCGACGTGCGTGTCTCCACCGGCGAACACGAGATTTCGGTGAAGGGAGCGCAGACCGAATCGCAACTGCGCTCGCTCTACAGCAAGTCAACGATTTTCGCGGCGACTTCGCGCTATGAACCTACGGGACTGGCGTCAATCGAGGCGGCATTCTCGCGTTGCGCACTGGTGGCAAACGACACCGAGGTGTATCGCGAACTATGGGGCGACGCGGCCTTGTACTTCGAACGCAATAATGCCGACAGCCTGAGCGAAGTGCTCAGTCAACTGGACGAAGACCGCGAGCTAACACGCCTCTACGGGACGCGAGCCTACAATCGGGCGCGCGAGCGCTTCACGGCGCGGCGGATGGTGGACGACTATCTGCGGCTGTATCGGCGGTTGCGGACGGCGAAAGTCGCGGTGGCGTAAGTTCTTCCCCATCCCTGATTTCACTCTTCCTTAATATTGCAGTCATAGTACAGAAATATCTCCCGCCTAATGTTCTTGCAGTTTCTCGCCACGCGGCAGGACTACGACCTGCGCCGGGCAATTCGAAGAAACGGAGAACTCAGCATGTTTGATCAGCAGCATCCCTTTGCCAACCTCAGGCGGATGATGGCGTCAATGACGGCGTCTTTACTGACGATGACCCTTGCGTTGGGACCAAGCGGCGGCGACCGCGCGCCTGGCGTCAACCCGGCGAACGAGCATGCTCTGGGGCGTTGCGGGTACGGTCCAAGACTGCCTCTGCTGATTGTCTCCCCATGGGCGCGGCAGAACTTTGTGGACCACAGTGTGACCGACCAGACTTCGATTACCCGGTTCGTCGAAGACAACTGGCTGGGCGGACAGCGCATTGGCCAGGGTTCCTTCGATGCGCTGGCCAACTCCATCACCCAGATGTTTAACTTCAGCAAGATCAGACACGACGGAACGCTGTTCTTGAATCCAAGCACCGGAGAAAAAGAATAGCGATAAAATTGATTAAGATCTGGCCGTGGCGGGCATGCGAAAGGAAGTCATTCGCATGCCCGTTGTTTTTTTGCGGCAGGGGCGTTCGATCGTCCGCATGCTATACTTTTTAAGCATCTTTCCTGTCAGATCAGCAGACGGAGGACAGTATCGACAAACGTTTTATCCGCATGAACGAGCGCATCCGGGCGCGCGAAATTCGCGTGATCGGTGATGAAGGGGAACAGATTGGCGTGATGCCTCCCTTCGAGGCGCTCAAGATGGCCCGCGAAAGAAACCTGGACCTGGTGGAAATTTCTCCAACCGCGCAACCTCCGGTTTGCCGCATCATGGACTATGGGAAATTCCTGTACCAGAACGAGAAGCGCGAGCGCGAAGCCAAGAAAAAGCAGAAGACCATTACGGTCAAAGAAGTAAAGTTTCGTATCAACGTGGACGATCACGACTACGAAACCAAAAAAAATCACGTGCTGCGCTTCCTGGATGAAGGAGACAAGGTGAAAGCGACCATCTTCTTCCGGGGACGCGAAATGACGCGGCAAAGCCTGGGCCGTCAGATTCTGGAACGTCTGATTAAGGATGTCGACCAGCG
>Ga0185299_10002185_pt1 | contig 31758 bp, 35 predicted proteins | sample PaiPotPPA55metaG_FD_128002 | JGI IMG/M metagenome (GOLD analysis project Ga0185299, IMG submission 128002) | Iron sulfur acid spring bacterial and archeal communities from Banff, Canada, to study Microbial Dark Matter (Phase II) - Paint Pots PPA... ...
ACCGAAGAAAGCGAAAGAACATGGCTCCGAAGCCCTCTCATGGAAACGGAAAAGAAAACCATGCCCCAGCAAAGTATGTCGCAGCTGCCAACGGGGGCTGGATGTCAGAGAAACTTCCCCTCCAGGCGGCAGGGGGGAAAGTATTTTCTCTTGACATCCCCTTTTATAGAACCCGTCCTAGTATTTTCTGAAGCGACGGACGATCTAAACAATTTTCACGTAATCGTGAAATTATCACTTGCTTTGTAGGGAGGAGGAAGGTACTTTTGCCGGGACTTCCAATTTGCTGAGATCAGGTCGTCCAGCCATGCGCCTTCTGCTTGCTTCTCTCCTTGTGATTCTCTCCGCATCGGGCAACTCCGCCCTAGCTCAACAAGCAACCCTTAGTGTCGTAACGCCTGACAAAGCAGACGCTCAGGCGTATCGAACCCTCTTCCGAAGAGCTTTGAGCTACAAGAAACTTGCGGACGAAGCCGATTTAGCTCACACTCCCAAGCCGCACCTCAGACATGTTCTAGCCACTCGTTATGCGCTTAGTGATGATGATAGCGCCAGCCTGGAGAAAATGGCGATTGCGTATCAGGTAGCAATCAAGCCGATTCATGATCGGACATTAGAAGTGGTTAAGCAGTACCGCGCCCGTTTTCCGTTCGGTGTGATCCAAGCCGGAATGGACGCGACTCCCCCACCAGAACTCGCCGAACTACAGAAGCAGGATGATGCCGTAACGCTTCTTTACCGCGACCTGCTCCACAACAGTATGCGCGAAGAAAACTTTCAGAAATTGAACACAAGAATCGCCGCGGACTTTGGCGGGCGCTTGTAGACTTTCGATTTTTTATTGATTTGCGATTCTGCCTGGAGACCTTATGAAGAGTTTTCGACTGGCTATTGTCCTATCTGCGGTGATGTCTTGCCTTTGCCAAGTTAGCGCTGCTCAAAACATCATTGGCAGCACGACGCTGGACATCGATCCAAACTCCGGCAACGTGACCGCTACATGTGAGACCGACCTCGACGCAACGTTGCAGGGTACTTATCAAGCGCTCGTTAGTTGCAGTGTAATGGATACGGATGGCAATGTGGTTGCATCAGGAACTGCTGGCGATCCAGACGGCGAACAGGGATATGCGCAGGCCGTTCTTACGTTTCTTGGCATTCCAGGCACTACCTATACCGCGCGCGGCCATCACGGTGCAATAGCAATATTTATTGACGATAATCCGGATGATTACACAAAAAATGTCTATGACTATAACTATTACTATGACCCATATAACTTCAGCTCTTTCGAAGGAGCTCCCATAGAGTACCCCGTTTACAACGATTGGTATGGTCCAGGGCCAACTCAGACAGTAAAACTTCCTTCTATCCACGTAGGAAGCACAACGGACAATAAAATTCGTTACTACACACAAAGCGAACTACAAGCTCTCATAGCGAATGCGCAAGCGATCCTAAGCCCGCATTGCGACGCAGTCTTTGCTCAGGTCATAGTTCCCACTTACACTAACGCGAACTTCTTTAATAGCCTTAGAGTAACTGCCTTCCTGCAGTACCCCCCTGGTGCTCCGAATATACCGGAATCCGACGGCAGGGATGCTGACACGCAAGTCGATCAACCGGGGAGACCAATTGAACTATTTCCAAACTTCTACCCGACGAAGTATGGGTTTCCTGCGGGGTTTCAGGAATCAGTTCTTACGCATGAAGGCGTGCACCACTATACGGGATGGTTAGATTTCCACGACCCAAATAATCCGCTTACGCCCGACTTTCAAACTCAATTTTATAGTTCCGGCTATAGAAATACGAGTGGAGGCTCGGGGGATTTTTCAACGTGGATAACTGCTGGTTGTCCAGCAGCACCTTAATTGAGAGATAGCGTCAAGTCCCGAGGAATCGATATGTCTAGACAAAATTTTTATACCGTAGTGCTTTGCGTCATTTTGAGCGTTATTGCTTCAACGGCTGCCAATCTGGTAATTGATCGGCGCCGAGAGCCGATATCGGCCGATGTCGTTCGTGCTAAAAGTGTTGAATTGATCGATGCGCAAGGACGCATCCGGGGAATATTTGAGCTTGCTAAAGATGGAAACGGTGGGGTCTTGCCGCATCTAGTAATGCGGGACGTAGACGGACGTGATTCGATTGAGATGGGCGTCAACGGCAGGGGTGACGGAGCTCTGGAGTTCGCCAGTGACCATTGGAATGAGGGGGCCGTAATTCTCGGCCATCTTCAAAACGTTGACGATGGAACCGAGTCTAAAAGCAAAAAGGTTGAAGACAGGAGTGGAGCCTGGGGTCTTCGGGTCAGAAGTATAAACAATAGGTTTACCAGTGTGGGATTTCTAAATTCCGGAGAGCCTATTGCACCTCTTTCTAATGCAAACCAACACGTACGGTGAAAGATTCGGGGGGGATAATTATGGTGGGCTACTTTGTCCTTGGAGTCCGGGTCGAAGACTTTGACGCTCTGGGTGTCGCAGCCAAGTTGTGTCGTCCATGGAATCATATGCATGAACGGACTTGGTGCAGAGGCCGAACCCAAATTCCCAAAGTGGGAATCCCTCAAAAATAAATCTGGAAAAAGTGGCGTGTTTTTCGAGTCCGAAAAATGACCGTCAACTTACCAGCTTTCACCAGCAATCCACCACAAATTCACCAGCGAAAAACCACGTTCTGCACCCCGTTTTTGCCAAAACCCCAGCAAAAACGCCGGTTGTCCAGCCCCGAAAAAAATACTGAAAAGCGCACTCCTCTTCGGGGTGGGTTTTGGCTGCTCACTGAGGGGCAGCGAGGCGCAGGGCTTCGTGGTCTTTGTGGAGCTCGAGGCAGAGGGCCTCGACGGCGATGTTGTGGTCTTCGCGCTGGGGCAGGCCGGAGATGGTGACTGCGCCGATGATGCCGGTTCCGGCGATGTGGATGGGGAAGCAGCCGCCGTGGGCGGCGTAGTCGGCGTCGGGGAGGTTGTAGCGGTCGCTGAAGGTGCGGTTGGTCTGCTCGAGCATGAGGCCGATGGCGTAGGAGCTGCGGTGGAAGCGGGCGACGACGTTGATCTTGCGCTGGACCCAACGCTGGTTGTCGGGTGTGGTGCCGGCGAGCGCGGTGTAGAAGAGCGGCTGGTGGGGCTGGCCGAAGCGGCGGATGTCGACGACGATGGATTGCTTGCGGGCGATGGCGAGGTCGCGGAGGCTGACGCCGAGACGCCAGGCGGTGTCGTAGTCGAAGCTGGGGAAGTGAAGTTCGGCTTCCTGGCGGGCGATGGTGGCGAGGTCTTCGGCGATTGCCATAGCGAGAGATTTCTCCGTAGAGGGAGGGTATCAGGCCGCCAGTTTTGTATGAATGGAGCCGGCCGCGAGGTGAGGCGCGTCCGGCGGTTGCGTTGTAGGCGGTTACTGAGCCGCCGAGGGGAGTTCCGGTGAGGCCACCGCCGAGAGGACGCCGCCTTGACACTGTCCTTCGGTTACGCGATGCTTAGGGGCTAGGCCTCTTTTTGCGCGGGAGACGAAGCTGCATCCGCTGGAGCGGGTTTGCAGAGTATTTCTGCTGTCGGCTTGCGCTTTAGCCGAAGAGGATTTGTGTTGTTGAATGGAGCGGAATGGATGTTTGCGATGTGGTTGCAGAGTGCGGCGGGTGGGCTGGGTAGTATAGGCAGTCTAGCCCTGCCGATATTGTTTTTCGTGGTCCTCTACTTTTTGATGATTGCTCCGAACCAGAAGAAGCAGAAAAAGTGGCAGGAGATGCTGGGGCAGTTGAAGACCGGCGACCGCGTGACCACCAATGGCGGTATTCGCGGCACGGTGTTGACTGTGAAAGACGATGTTGTGGTGCTCCGTGTCCAGCCTGATGGTGTGAAGCTGGAGTTCGTCAAGAGCGCGATTGCCACGGTAACGACCGACGAACAGGCCGCCTGACGCGGAGACCGCAGATGTGTTGGTTGTATTGAATGAGATGCAGGTACGTTGAGATTGAACCGTTAACTACGGATAAGGAAGAAGCGGGGATGACGGCGGCGGGACTGAGGTAAGACCCCGCGGCTGCACCCTTCAATAGAGATCATGGGCAAGAATCTGCGCGGCAAGATTGCAACAATCATAGCGGTCCTGGTTATTTTCGTTTACGGGATCTTCTTCGGCTCGAATGGGCCGAGGCTGGGGTCTTTGAAGTCACTGTTGGCCGATAACATTCGCCTTGGCCTTGACCTGAAGGGCGGCACACACCTGGTTCTGCAGGTGCATGTGGAAGAGGCGATCACTGCGGCGACTGACCGGGACGTGGCGCGGCTGAAGGCGGCGCTGCAGGCGGCGGGTGTGACCGCGTCGGTGGGCAAGACGGACCCAGCGCATCCGGAGACGATCGTGGTGACGGGCATCCCTCCGGCGAAGTTGAGCGATGCGCGCACGGTGATGCAGGGCACCGACTACTCGATCTATGACGTATCGGTCCTGGCGGACGGCAGCGCGACGTTGGCGATGAAGCTATCGGCCATCAACGATCTTGAGGCGCGGACACTGGAAACGTCGAAGGAGACGATCAGCGAGCGCATCAACTCGCTGGGCGTGAGCGAGCCGCTGGTTCAAACGTATGGGCTGGGAAAGAACCAGATCCTGGTGGAGCTGCCTGGCATCTCCAACCCGGCACAGGTGGAAGACGCGATCCAATCGACGGCAAAGCTCGCGGTTTATGCCGTAGTGAGCGGGCCTTACGAGAATGATGAAGCTGCGCTTACCGCGCTTAACCGCGTGGTGCCGCCGGACGATATGCTGGTCCACGGAAGCGCGACGTCGACCGGTCCGGACGAGGTCTGGCTGCTGGAGCGGGCGAGCCAGGTGGAGGGGACGGACTTTCGCGATGCGCAGCCGTCGACGGATGTGAATGGCCGTCCGAATCTCACATTTACTCTGACGACCGCGGCAGGCGATCGCTTCTACAAGTACACCTCTGCGCACTCGAAGGACAGCGCGGCGCCGGGGTCGATGGCGATTGTGCTGGCTAATAAGGTTCGGTCGGTGGCGTCGATCAATTCGGCGATTCGCGACCGCGGTGAGATTGAGGGCAACTTCAGCAAGCAGGAGGTCGACAACCTTTCGCTGATGCTACGTACGGGTGCGCTGCCCGCCACGATCAGCTATACCGAGACGCGCACGGTGGGGCCGAGCCTGGGCCTGGCGTCGATCCGGCAGGGCGTGATAGCGGCGATTGCCGGCATGCTGGCGGTGATGGTTTTCATGCTGATTTACTACCGCGGGGCGGGCATCAATGCCGACCTGGCACTGATGCTGAACCTGGTGATTCTGCTTGGATTTATGGGCTTCAGCAAGGCGACGCTGACGTTGCCGGGGATTGCGGGCGTGATCCTGACGATTGGTATGGGCGTTGACTCGAACGTGCTGATCTTCGAGCGTATCCGCGAGGAGTTGCGAGCAGGCAAGACGGCCGCGGCAGCGGTGCAGCAGGGGTTTGCGCATGCGTGGGTGACGATCGTCGATACCCACGTGACGACGATTGTCTCGGCGGCGATTCTGTTCCTGTTCGGGACGGGGCCGGTGAAGGGGTTTGCGGTGACGCTGACCTTCGGCCTGCTGGCGAACCTGTTTACCGCGGTGTTTGTGTCGCGGCTGATCTTCGACACGATTCTGCAAAAGAAGGAACGCGGCGCGGCGCTGTCGATTTAGATTTTTTGAGAGATTGCGGGGCCTTCGGGTCGCCGCTGAGGGTTTGGGCGTGAGTCTGGAACTGTTTCGTACAACGAATATCGACTGGTTGGGGAAGAAGTGGTATTTCCTCGGGTTTTCGCTGATTTTTTCTGTCGCCGGCGTGTTGAGCATGTTGTTCTGGCACCATATTCCGCTGGGTGTCGACTTCAAGGGTGGCACGCAGATTCGCGTGGCTTTTGACCAGACGCCGAATGAAGACCATCTGCGGCAGGCCATGGACAAGGCCGGGGTGCGCGATTTCCGTATTCAGCGGGTCAGCGATCCCAGCGGCCATGCGGCGAACAAGGTCATCATTGCGCTGCCGGAGTCGACGGCCACCGATCAGTCGCATGATGCCGGGCGCCAGAGTGTCGAGAATGCCCTGAGTGCGAACTATCATGACTCGGGCAACACCATCGAACAGGTGGAGATCGTGGGGCCGACGGCCGGTGCGCAGCTGCAGCGGCAGGCCTGGCTGGCGACCCTCTACTCGCTGCTTGGGATGCTGATTTACCTGTGGTTCCGGTTCGAGTTGATCTATGGCGTGGCGGCGGTGGTGGCGGTTTTCCACGACACGCTGATTACGGTCGGTGCTTTCAGTTTGACGAATCAGGAGATTACGCTTACCGTAATCGCAGCTATCCTCACATTGATTGGTTATTCGATGAACGACACTATCGTCGTCTTCGACCGTATTCGCGAGAACCTGGCGCTGTCGCGGAGAGAGTCGATCCATGATGTGGTCAATCGAAGCATCAATCAGACGCTGAGCCGAACTGTGATCTCGTCGGGCCTAACGTTTTTGACCGTACTGTCGTTATATCTGTTTGGCGGTGAGGTATTGCACGGGTTCTCTTTTGCTTTGGTGATTGGGATCCTGATTGGAACGTATTCGTCGATTGCGGTGGCGGCGCCGATGCTGGTGGCGTACCAGGATTGGCGGGTGAAGCGGGGTAAGGTTGCGTCGCTGCCTGCGGGGAAACGGGCCAAAGCGTAGAGATTGGCAGCTTTACAGTAGTGGAATTAGCTGGGAACAAACCGACTGGGAACAAACTGAAGCGACGTGGTGTCTAAAGAAAAATAGCTCTACCTAAAGAGGCAGCCTATGTTCGAATCTTCGTTGATGGAATCCGGTGGTCAGATCAAGACCAAGTCCAAGTACTGGATGGTTGCGACGCTTGCCTTCAATGCCGCAATCCTGGCAACCATGATCCTTATTCCGCTGCTGTATCCAGAGGCATTGCCGCATACGGCTCTGACCGCGATGATCAGCGCGCCGCCTCCACCTCCACCTCCTCCTCCGCCTCCGCCTCCGCAACAGATCGTCAAGCCGATCAAGATGGTGTCGGAGATCGATCAGGGTCTGCATGCGCCGACGAAGATCCCGAAAGACATCAAGATGTTGAAGGAAGATGCGCCTCCGCCGACGATGGCGGGTGTCGCCGGAATGAGCGGCATGGGTAGCGGCACCGGCGTTCCGGGCGGCGTGATGGGCGGTATCGGCAGTGCGCCGGCACCAGTCGTCAAACTGGCAGCGCCGAAAGGACCGGCCCGCGTTTCAAGCGGCGTCGTATCCGGTCTCAAGATCTCTGGGTCTAACCCCACCTATCCGCCGATTGCGAGAGCGGCGCATGTCTCCGGCGCCGTCGTTCTTCACGCAGTGATCTCGAAGACAGGCACGATCGAACGGCTGGAGGTTATCAGCGGGCCGGAGATGCTGCGGTCGGCCGCGACCGAAGCTGTGAAGAGCTGGCGGTACAAGCCATATCTTCTGAATGGCGATCCTACCGAGGTGGATACGCAGATCACCGTCAACTTCAACTTTGGCGGCGGCTAGACCTAAGGCCGAAAGCTCAATAACGTCTCTCGCGAGTCTCTCAGAGTTCCGAACTTTTGGGGGATTCACGGGTCAAGAATCAGAAAGTTAGAGTTCTACCAGGAGGAAATATTCCAGTGATTCTCGCTCATCTCGCAACAACCTTCGCTCACGTCCCCGCTTCCCTCGCCATGTATTTCGAGGAGGCCCAGGTCAGCTTCAGTGTCATGGGTCTTTGGGGCAATATGGGCTGGCTGGCGCGCTGCGTCGTCATCCTTCTCTTCATCATGTCCATCTGGTCGCTCGCTGTGATCATCGATCGGGCTCTCTACTTTTCCGCAGCCCGCAAGCAGTCGCGTGAGTTTGCCCCGAAGGTCGCCGGCGCATTGAAGGACGGCCGTCTGGATGAGGCAATCAAAGTTGCCGACCGCTCGAAGAAGTCCCACCTGGCTGAGGTTGTTACGGCAGGCCTGCAGGAGTTTCGCAGCTTCGGCTCGGGCGGCAATATCACCCCAGAGCAGGTCGAAAGCTCCAAGCGCGCACTCGAGCGTTCTGAGGCGATCGTTCACGCTAAGCTGAAGCGCGGTCTTGGCGGTCTGGCAACTATCGGTTCGACGGCCCCGTTTATCGGCTTGTTCGGAACCGTGGTCGGTATTTTGAACGCCTTCCAGCAGATCGCGACCCAGAAGACCTCCGGTATCGGCGCAGTTGCCGGCGGTATCTCGGAAGCTCTGGTGACGACGGCCTTCGGTCTTCTTGTCGCCATCCCTGCCGTCATGACGTTCAACTACTTCACCGGCAAGGTTGAAGCGTTTGACGTTGAGATGGACAACAGCTCCAGCGAACTGGTGGACTACTTCATCAAGCAGAGCCACCGGTAAGGCTTCGGTCCTGAAGCACAAGGCAACTAGCAATACCCTGCGAGAATCACAGATCTGACCGAGTCCTCCGGATGCCGACAAGCGAACGGCGTCCGGAGGATGGGCAGGCACGAGCGGGGAGAGCAAACACAGCAAACCGGACGGAGCATACGTTATGGGTATCAATAAGCGGGAGGAAGGCAAGAAGATCAACTCCAACATCAACGTGACGCCGATGGTGGACGTGATGCTGGTGCTGCTGATTATCTTCATGGTCATCACGCCCATGCTGAACAATAAGGTCAACGTGGATCTGCCGAAGGCAGACGCCGCTGTGGTGATGGAAGACGCCAATAAGGAAGACGCGGTTGTCGTCGCCGTTACCCGGGATGGCAGAACGTTTCTTGGCGGCGATCAGGTGACCCTTGACGATCTCGGCCCCAAGATCTCGGCGAAGCTCGAGAACAAGACCAGCAAAGAGGTCTTTATGCGCGCGGATCAGCGGGCGAACTATGGCAAGGTGATGGATGCCGTTGATGGTATTCGGTCTGCCGGCGTCAGCCAGCTTGGTTTGCTGACGGAGAGAGTTGACGATACAAGCACGACGCCTGCGAAGAAGTAATCAGGCTAATTGACAGGATGCCGAACTCGCAATTGTGAGGGCGGCCAACGGACTTGAAGGAGATTGCTATGGGAATGGGTGGAGGAAGTACAGGCGGAGCGGTTTCTGATATCAACGTAACCCCGCTTATCGACGTTCTTCTGGTGCTGTTGATCATCTTTATGGTCATCGTTCCGGTCACGCCTCGAGGACTTGAGACACTGGTTCCTCAACCGCCGAAGGAGCACAAGGACCAGCCGGAGAATGACCGTACAATCGTCGTGCAGGTGCTCTCGAATGGAGCGGGTGCGCCAGCTTATAAGATCAATGAAACTTCGATGAACAAGTCGGAGATTGAGCCGAAGCTGACGGAGATCTTCTCGGCCCGTCAGGAGAAGGTGATGTTCGTCAAGGGCGACAAAGATCTCGACTTCAGTAAGGTCGCTGAGGTCATCGACTTTGGGCATCAGGCGGGCGTGGATAACATCGGCCTGATTACGCCACGGGTCGAAGCAGGACAGTAAATTCAGCAAAAGCTCTGGTGCGGGCGGTCTGGCCGTTTGGTCAAGCCGCCCGGAACTTTTTGTAGCCGGTCGGTGTCTATAGCGGGTGGAATGCTCGCTTGCCCAATTCTGCGTTGGGAGACGAAGCGATGGTATTCTCAACGAACTGAACCTCTGGAGGCGCTGGCCTCTCCTCTGAAATCAACGTAACTCCGCTGATCGACGTGTTGCTGGTCATGCTCATCATCTTTATGGTGATCGTGCCGGTCATGCCTCGAGGCTTGAACTCTGCCCTTCCCTCTTCCGCTCCAGCCGGTGTCGTGGACTACGTTGCTGAGCGCCCAATCCTGGTGGAGGTGGAACAGGGTGAGACAGCGGTGCGATACCATGTTGACGGCGTCGGTGTGGAGAGAGGTGAGGTCGCGCCGCGGTTGCTGGTGCTCCTTTCGCGAAGATCCATCCGGCAGGTGCTCCTCAAGGCGGACGCGAAGCTGGACTTCGGCGTTGTTGCGGGGGTGACAGCATCGGATTGATCACGGCTGGAGTTTATGCTCAGCAGAAATAAACGCAACGCAGACACCCGGTCTGACGTCTTATCCAATGCAATCGAAAAATGCGATGCGTGCTCTCCTGCGCCTCTAATTTGTCGCGATTTTAATTAGACTTAAAACCTTGCTCAATAAGTTAATCTTCGCGAATTTAGGTCATAGACCTGTCCGAACGCTGCTGAGCGTGCTTGCCATCGCGGTTGAAGTGACGATGATTCTGACGCTGGTCGGGGTCAGTTACGGAACCCTCGATGGGACGGCTGATCGCGCGCGCGGTGTGGGCGCGGATATTCTGTTTCGCCCGCCGGGTTCCTCTGTGATCGGACTGAGCTCGGCTCCCATGAGCGACAAACTGCCGTCGGTGCTTATGAAGGAGCCGCATGTGACCTTCGCCATGGGGACCATGGTCCAGCCGCTGTCAGGCTTCGATACGATCAACGGGCTCGATCTGGAGGAATTCCGCAAGCTGAACGGCGGTTTTCATTTCCTTCAGGGCGGTCCCCCAGTTAGTGACGATGACGTGATTGTGGATGAGTTCTATGCGCAGCAGAAGCATCTGCATGTCGGCGACACCATTGAGCTGATCAATCACACCTGGAAGGTGTCGGGGATCTTCCAATCAGGCAAGCTGGCGCGCATCTGCGTGAAGCTGCCTGTGCTGCAGGTCTTGACCGGCAACCCCGGCCATATCAGCCAGGTCTACATCAAAGTCGATGACCCTGGCAGGGCGCAGGAGATGGTCGATGCGTTGCGGTTGAAGTATCCCGGCTACCAGATCTACACGATGGAGTACTTCACTTCCCTGCTTTCGATCAACAGCGTCGGTTTGCTGAAGAACTTTATCGGCGTCGTCATCGGCATTGCCGTGGTGGTTGGCTTCATCGTGGTCTTCATGGCGATGTACACGGCGGTGCTGGAGCGGACGAGGGAGATCGGCATCCTGAAGGCGGTGGGTGGCTCCTCCGGTCTAATTCTGAATATTTTGTTTCGCGAGACGCTGCTGCTGGCGCTGCTTGGTTCCGTCCTCGGTATCGCCCTGACCTACGGGACCCAGTGGTTGATGAAACATGTCGTTATGGCGAGTCTGGTGCAGGAGACGGTCTACGGCTGGTGGCCCATCGCGACCGGGATCGCCATTGTCGGCGCTCTTCTGGGTGCGATCGTTCCTGGCGTCAAAGCGGTGAAGCAGGATGTTACAGAGGCCCTGTCTTATGAGTAATCCTGCGGGTCCTGCGATTATCATTGAGACAAGTGGTCTGACCAAAACCTATCAGGTGGGGGATGTGCCTGTACACGCACTTCGCGGCGTCAATCTGGAGGTACGGAAGGGCGAGTTCGTGGCAATTATCGGCGCCTCGGGCTCGGGTAAATCGACTCTGTTTCACGTCCTGGGCGGCTTGACTGCCGCCACCTCCGGGACCGTGCGGATCAATGGGCGTGAGCTGGCGGGTATGACTAGCGCGGAGAGGACGGATCTTCGCAAAACCGCTGTTGGTTTTGTCTTTCAGAAGTACAACCTGCTGCCCACGCTGTCCGCGGAAGATAATATCCGCATTGTGCAATACATTGCCCATCGCACTACGGTATTCGACCCGGCATTTCAGGATGTCCTCCGCCTGCTAGGCATCGCAGACAGGATGAAACACAAACCTCGTGCGCTCTCCGGAGGGCAGCAGCAGCGGGTGGCGATTGCCCGCGGCATCGTCAATTCACCTGCAATTCTGTTGGCCGACGAGCCTACAGGAAATCTTGACAGCGAAAACTCAGCCGCTGTATTGAGGGTGATAAAGGACCTGAACCGCCGCCTGGGACAGACGATCCTGATGATCACCCACGATTCCGACGCGGCCGCTTATGCCGACAGGATTGTCAAAATGCGGGATGGGTGTATTGTCTAGGAACGCAATTGTTCGCTGCGCTGACTGGTCTTTTTCAGCCGGCGTGCATCCTACTCTTGGAGCACCACCGAAATTTCGACAGGCTTTATCTCTACCGTAGGAAGGCCGATAGTTCCCTTCAGACGGGAAAAGCATGGGTCCCCTAGTCACTTTGGGACGTATGCCATTACAATCAAAGTTAAAGCCGAGAACCCCGCTTCAGAGCTTCGCCTTTCCTGTGCAGTAAAAACTCGCGCCCATTTTGAAGGAGACGATTCGCCCAATGAAATTCACCGCACGGATTCCGGTTACGGCCGCTCTGCTGGCGCTGTTGCTTTTTACTGCAACCGGTTGCAATGTATTGAAGTCACGGGATCAGCTGACTAAGGGTGTGCAGGCTTTCAAGAACGCACGCTACGAAGAGGCTGTAAACCACTTTCAAAATGCGATTGCCCTCGACCCGAAGTCTGAAGATGCGAAGCTCTATCTGGCTACGGCGTACTCCTACCAGGTAGTACCTAATCTGGATACACCGGAGAACCTGGCGATTGCGCAGAAGGCGCTCGACGGCTTCAATGCGGTTCTTGCGAACCACCCAAACGATCTCACCGCGTTGCGACAGATCGCTTCGATCAACCGCAACATCAAGAAGTTCGATGTAGCCAAGGAGTACGAGAAGAAAGTGATCGCGATCGATCCTAACGATGCCGAGGCGTACTACACGCTCGGCGTGGTGGACTGGATGCTGGCGTATAAGAATGCGATCACGATTCTTGCGGCGGACGGCCTTACCGATGATGGCCAGGGCAATCCGAAGAAGAGCAAGGGCGCGTGCCAGAAGTTGCAGGCGGCGAATGCACAACTGGTGAACGAAGGCCTGCAATATCTGAACAAGGCGGTCGAACTCAAAACGGACTACGACGACGCCATGACCTATCTGAACCTTACCAATCGTCGCAAAGCAGATCTGGAGTGTGGGGACGATAGCGCTCGCAAGACTGACCTGGCTGCCGCAGACGATTGGGACAAGAAGGCTATGGGCGCACGTAAGGCAAATGAGCTGAGGAAGGAAAAGGCGACACAAGGCGGCGTCACGATGCAGTAGCTGCTGTCGGTTGCGACACCCCCGGAGGCCTCCCGCGATGGGAGGCCTCTTTCATTTGGGTGTGCCTCTGCTTGTTGCAGATGCCGCTGCGGTAAAATTGCCGCTTGCGACGAACGATAAAAAAAGTGTTGATTGCGAATCGCGGCGAGATAGCACTGCGGGTGATTCGCGCGTGCCGGGAGATGGGGTTGGCGACGGTGGCAGTTTATTCGGATGCTGACCGGGGGGCTTTACATGTGTTGCATGCGGATGAGGCCTACCGGCTGGGGCCCGCTGCGGCGGCGGAGAGTTATCTGCGGGGGGATTTGATCCTGGAGATTGCGCGGCGGGTGGGGGCGGATGCTGTGCATCCGGGGTATGGGTTCCTGTCGGAGAATGCGGAGTTCGCGGAGGCTTGTGCAGCGGCAGGGGTGACGTTTATCGGGCCGCCTGCGAGTGCGATGCGTGTGCTGGGGTCGAAGACCCGGGCGCGGCAGGCGGCGGATGCTGCGGAGATGCCGCGTGTTCCCGGCAGCGTGACGGGGCTGGCGGATGTTGCGGAGGCGGTTCGCGTGGCTGCGGGCATTGGATATCCGGTGATGCTGAAGGCGGCTGCGGGCGGCGGTGGGAAGGGCATGCGCGCCGTGATGCGAGCGGAGGAACTTGCAGCGGCGTTTACGGCGGCGAGCAGTGAGGCGGAGCGGAGCTTTGGATCGGGCGAGGTGTATCTGGAGAAGCTGATCGAGAGGCCGCGGCATATCGAGATCCAGTTGATGGCGGATGAGTATGGTCACTGCTTGTATCTGGGTGAGCGCGAGTGTTCGGTGCAGCGGCGTCATCAGAAGGTGATTGAAGAGGCTCCATCCGCGGTGGTGAGTGAGGATTTGCGGCGAAGTATGGGCGAGGCGGCGGTTCGGCTGGCGTTGTCGGCGGGTTATGTGAATGCGGGTACCGTTGAGTTTCTGGTGGATGCCACGGAGAATTTTTATTTTCTTGAGATGAATACGCGGTTGCAGGTGGAGCATCCGGTGACCGAGATGGTGACGGGGCTTGATCTGGTGCATTTGCAGCTTCTGGTGGCGATGGGAGAGCCGTTGCCGATTACGCAGGAGGATGTGCGGCTGCGCGGACATGCGATCGAGTGCAGGATCTATGCGGAAGATCCGGAGAATAATTTTTTTCCGTCGCCGGGGCTAATTACGCGGCTGGTGCAGCCGGGGGGCCCGGGGATTCGCGAGGACTGCGCGGTGTTTGCCGGGTGGACGGTGCCGCTCGATTACGATCCGATGCTGTCGAAGCTGGTGGCGTTCGCACCGACGCGGGAGATGGCGATCGACCGGATGCTGCGGGCGCTTGGAGAGTATGTCATCGGCGGGATCAAGACGAATATTGGCTTGTTCCGGCGGATTCTGACGGATGCGGACTTTCGCGCGGCGCGGATCGATACGGGGTATCTGCAGCGGTTGCTGGCTGCGGGACCTGCACCGGTTGAGGACGTTGTGCGCGAGGACGTTGTGGCGCTGGCTGCGGCGATTTTTGTGGCGTCTGCGGTGCGGGAGGGGGTGGTGGCTGATGCGGTTGCGGAGAGCCGGTGGGCCGAGGCTGGACGGCGGGAGGGATTGCGGCTGTGACGGTCTGGCTTGAGATTGAGGGGAAGAAGCGGCGGGTGGAGTTGCCTTCGAATGTGAGTGCCGGGGCGATAGAGTGGGCTGGGGAATGTTCGGTCGATGGGCGTGCGGTGAGCGCGGATGTGCGTCTGCTGGAGCCGGGGGTGATGTCCCTTGTCATTGCGGGTCTGCAGTACCGGTGCGTTCTGGATGGTGATGGGGTGGTGATTGGTGGACGCAGGCATGGTTTTGAGGTGGATGATCCGCGGTCGCTGCAGGGGAGGCGTGGGGCAGGCGCGGGTACGGAGGGGCCTCGGCCAGTGAAGGCTCCCATGCCGGGGCGTGTGGTGCGGGTGCTGGTGGAGGCTGGTGACGAGGTGGAGGAGGGGCAGGGTTGCGTGGTGATCGAGGCGATGAAGATGCAGAATGAGCTGAAGTCGCCCAAGGCTGGACGGGTGGCTCGGGTTGGCGTTGTGGTTGGGGACACGGTTGGGTCCGGGGATGTGCTGGTGGTCGTGGAGTAGAGTTGGTTTTTGGTCTTCAATGTGGACCCCCTCCCCCCTCCCACTAGGGGGTATTTTGGGCGCAAAATCTCTGGATTCAACGGTTTGCGCGGTGGTTGTGTCTCTAAAATATTCATAACAAATGGGTTGTGTGCAAAATACCTGTTTTCAATAAATTAGCCCGGAGGATGGTCTATTTCCCTCGGGGCTTGCTCGTTTTTTTGATCTATATCCAGTATAGCGGTTGGAGTGTAACTAAAATGCCACGCGGATGTTGTTGGTTGGTAATGGGTTAGGTGGTTTAGGGGCTTGACATGCGATTTTTGGGTGGAAAATGGCAAAAGAAAAATGAGAGCAAAGACAACGGCAATAGAATCAGTCGCTTCGCCCTTCGGACCATGCTCCGGCCTTCAGCAGACTCATACGCAGCCGAAAGGAGAGGGTTTCTACACCTGGCTGAAGATTCGGAAGAAACTTGACCGCCATCTATGACGAATGCTACATAGATAACGGCGGGGCACCTTCCCACGCCGGAGGTCTTGCGCCTGTGGCTTCCCTGTTTCCTGATTCTGATGCTATGCGGTTGTGCGATTCATTCGGAGGAAGAGAAATGCAGCGGATATTTGAGCGCATGCACATTCGCGTAGCTTTGCGAGATAGCCTGATCACTCTTGTTGCGGTCTTGCTTGGAACGGCTTCGCTATGGGCATTTCCAGAAAAGGGCACGCCTGCTCCTCCTTTGGATACTCTGAACCTGCTGCAAGCCCCTTTGGGAGCGAGAGCAGACTGGGCAAGCCTGAAGGGTAAGGTCGTGGTGCTGGAATTCTGGGCAACCTGGTGTTCTCCTTGCGTGGCGAGCCTTCCGCATCTCAACCAGCTTGTGGAGTCGCTCGATCCGGCAAAATTCCAGTTCATCTCCATCGATGATGAGGACCTGAAGGCCGTACAAACCTTTTTGACCAAGAAGAAGATGTCTGGTTGGGTTGGCGTCGATGCTTCAGGTGGCGTATTTGGTCTGTATAGAGTCGAATCAAGGCCGACGACCATCATCGTCGATGGAAACGGGAAGATTGTCGCGGTCACAGAGATTGATTCGGTGAGCGCTGCCGATCTGCAGGCAGTGGCAGAAGGGAAAAACGTAGCATTCAAGCCGACGATGGAGATCACCGAGGCGAGCGTTACCTCCAGCCCGGATGCCGAGCGCTCTTTGTTTGCTGTGTCTGTCAGCAAGGCTTCACCCGATGCAAAGACAGCCATAGCCAAACATCCGCCAACCGGAACGGACGTACTTGGAGAGGACGCAGATGGCCTTATGACGGACGTTTTCAACGTATTTGGGAATCGCTATGTTCTGAAGGACCCGCTGCCAGAAGGGCGCTACGATCTCCGCGTGAATTCTGTTGACCTACCTCAAACTGTGATCGATTCGGTTGTCCAGCAAGCCGTCCTCGGCGCTTTGCATTTGCAGATCCAATCAAAGACCCTGACCAGACCAGCGTATATTCTCCGGGCCACCGATGCGAGTAAGAAACTACTTAGTCCGTCTGCTTCGACACACGCGGTGAAGCGAGGTTACTGGCACGGCAAATTTATTCTGATGAACGGAACGATGGACGATCTGGCCTATGTGTTGGCAACTGGGCTGGAGAACCCCGTATTGAACGAGACAGGCATCGACGGCACCTATGATGCACGATTCGAAGTTGCCGGAGGAGACGTTGACAGCTTGAATGCCATCCTCAAAGAGACTCTGGGGTTGGAGCTTGCCCCGGGCAACCAGGAGATGTCGATTACCGTGCTCGAAGTGAGCAAGCAAGAGAAGAGCAAGCCGTCCCCATCAACGAAGACACAAGAGGTCAAGCATTAAGGGCGCGTATTGGCATCAACCGGCTCAGTAGGTGCTTACAGGCAATGGGAGCAGCGGAATATTTAATTCAATTTGAGCGACATGGCGCGAAAGTCGAGTGTGATTGTGTGGGCCTGGTTGAGCAGATCGTTCCCCAGGTTTCCTGCCCACATGCTGCCGCCGCCGACGCCGTTGGCGACGAAGACGTGAGCGGGTGTAAGGGTCACATCCTTACCGCCGACCTTGAGGGCTACAGAGGGAAGCAAGATGGAGTCGTAGGTGCTACTGCCACCCACACCGGTAATCTTATGAGTCTCTTTTTGTCCAGAAGAGACAAGGGCCGGGAGTTCCTTTGCGAAGATCGGATTGAGATCTGTGTCGACAGCTCCCGTGTCCAGGGTAAAGTCGAGGATTCGGTTCTGCACCGTCACCTGGACGACGGGGCTGGTGTTGCGGAAGAGCAGATTAGAGAGCTCGGTTGCCGCTTCTGAAGGAAAGCCGAATTCCAAGTCACCTCTGGGTTGCCATCGGAGTGTCTGCATGGCGAGCAGGACGGGCAGTCCGATGAGTCCGCGACCGTATTCGTTTGGCGAAAACTCCACGAATGGCTCGTTGGTGTCGGGGACGACCAGAAAGGGTACGTTCTTGAGGTGCAGACCGGCGATGACGAGATCGTTTGCAATGGCGACTCGAATGCCGGAGACACCATTGCCACTGGCATCGCCGATCTTGCTGCTGACCGCCTCGGGAGTCAGGCCAAGGTGCGCGGCCTCGCGGTCGCTCATGATTGAGATGCCTGCGCCGGTATCAAACCCGAAGCTGTCTTCTTTCCCATTGAGCTTGAACGGCAAGGAATGGTCGGCGGACGTGCGATGCACCGTGGAGGGTCGCCGCTTAGGCACGGTCATGTCGGGCGATCTGGCGAGCGCATGGAGTAGAGGCAGCGCATTCAGTACATCCTTTGCATTCGGTCTTTCGGTCATGAGAGCTTCAGCCTCCCGCAAAGCCTCATGATACAAACCATTCCTTCCGTACATATTGCACAGCAGATCATGTGCTTGATAGGCGTCTTCCGAATGCGGGTCCGATTGGATGACTTTGTGTAGATCGGTCTGCGCCTGCTCGATTTTATTGAGCGAGGCTTCGACGGCGCCACGGTAGAACAGCGGAGCATCCGCGTGCCGAATGGCATCGCGCAGTGCAAACACCTTTCCCGACTGAAACATTTGATGAAGGGATTCCGGTGTTTGGGCTTGAGCGTTTGCGGGTCCCACCAGGACCAAGACGCGCAGACACAACATTACTTGCACCGCGACGGCTAGGAGTTTTTGATTTTCCATGCGACCGTTGCTCCTGGCGTCAGAACGTCGCTCCCCATGCTAATCCGAGCATTATATCGATGCTCCTCCCTCTCGAAAGGCACTTCGCCCCGGCCTTCGGCAGAGCGGTAGGGTCTTCGGTCTGGCTACGGCATTGTGGCCGGTCTAGCATTTGCGACCCCATCCATCCCTCCGGCCTGACAGCCCTCCGTCCTGTATGGACGGTAGTTCGCATAAAAATACTTGACAGATGAGTAGTGTTGTAGTTATGTATAACAGTATATCGCAAAGCTGAGGATGGCGATGAAGAACCTCTTGGCTGGGTAAAGAATACCGAACTCTTAAGGAGAGTGAAACATGAAATCCCTTCGTGTAATGCTATCCGTTCTGCTGTCGCTTTCCACCGTGGCTTTTGCGCAGTCCGACGCGCAAAAGTCTTTCGACAAGTTGAAGACCCTGGCGGGTTCCTGGGAGGGAACCATGGACGGCAAGGCTATGCATGTCTCGCTGCGCGTGACCTCCATGGGAAATACGCTGATGCATGAGATGACCGGAGTTGGGCGCACCGACGATCCGATCACCATGTTCAATCTGGACCACGAGCGCTTGCTCCTGACCCATTATTGTGACGCGGGAAATCAGCCGCGCATGGTCGCGACGATTTCGCCTGACGGCAAGACCTTCACCTTCGATTTCGTCGACGCTACCAACCTCTTGAGTTCGCAGATGGGACACATGCAGCATGTCGTCTTCAACATTGTTGACGCCGATCATCACACCGAACTGTGGCAGTTCGCGATGGCGAACGGCAAGACGGAGGGCGGCTTGCTGGACCTGAGGCGTTCCAAGTGACGCTGCTTTTGCGGCCATACGCTGAGGGCGCCATGAACGAACGGCGCCCTCACTCGCGCCTGTCTCGCTCGCAACTGTCTCTCGCGCAACTGTCTCGTAAGAGCTATCTGGAATCTGGAACCCGTGATGGATCGTGAGTGGAATGACAGTCAGCCTATTTACCGCCAGCTTCGCGACCGCGTGGTCGTGATGATTCTCGATGGCGTGCTCAAAGAAGGCGATGCGCTGCCTTCGGTGCGCTATGTCGCGGCCGAGTATCGGGTGAATCCGCTGACTGTATTGAAGGGCTATCAAGAACTCGTCGACGAGCAGCTGGTCGAGAGCCGGAGAGGTCGCGGCATGTTCGTCAACGCCGGTGCGCGCAATCTGCTGTTGCAGGGAGAGCGCCAGAGGTTTCTTGCGGAAGAATGGCCGAGGGTCTACGCGACCATTCGGCGGCTCGGCCTGAAGGCGGAGGAGTTGGTGAAGGCCGGCGCAATTCGCCCGGCTGGGCCAGCGTCTGGGCCAGCGTCTGGGCCAGCGTCTGGGCCAGCGTCTGGGCCAGCGTCGGAGTCAGCGTCTGGGTCAGTTTTTGGGCCGGATAATGCAGGGGAGGAGCCGAAGTCATGACAGTCATCGAAGCTCGCGGGCTGCGCAAGGCCTTCGGTTCGACCATTGCACTGGACGGGATCGATCTGCGCGTCGGAGAGGGCCGCATCCTCGGGCTCATCGGTCCTAACGGCGCCGGGAAGAGCACGCTGCTCCATGCGATTCTCGGCCTGATACCGTATCAGGGCGAGCTGCGGGTGATGGGACGCGACCCCTGGATCGACCGCGATCAACTCATGCGGGATGTCTGCTTCATTGCCGATGTTGCCGTGCTGCCGCGCTGGATACGGGTTTCGCAGGCGCTCGACTATGTCGCGGGGGTGCATCCGCGATTCGACCGCGCGAAGGCGACAAGTTTTCTGGCGAAGACCGCCATTCGGCCTGCCAGTAAAGTCAGAGAACTATCGAAGGGCATGGTGACCCAGCTTCACCTCGCACTGGTCATGGCCATCGACGCGAAGTTGCTGGTGCTGGACGAGCCGACACTCGGCCTCGACATCCTGTTTCGCAAGCAGTTCTATGACTCGCTGCTGAACGACTACTTCGATCGCAGCCGCACTATCGTTGTGACGACGCACCAGGTGGAAGAGGTCCAGCACGTGCTGACCGATCTGATGTTCATCGACCGGGGCCGCATGGTGCTTGGTTGCAGCATGGAAGAGTTCGAGACGCGCTATCTGGAAGCGACGGTGAATCCCGAGCACGTGGCTGCAGCCCGCGCATTGGGGCCGATCCAGGAACGCCAGATATTTGGTCGCAGCATCCTGCTGTTCGATCGTTGCGATCGCCAGCAGCTCGCCGCGCTCGGGGATGTACGCACGCCCAGCATTGCCGATTTGTTTGTGGCCGTGATGGGCAATCAGGCAGGCCACGCACAAGGAGGGAATTCATGAGCACTCCATCGAACGCGGTGTATGCGTCTTCGCCTGGGTCTTCGTCTGGATCGCGGGGAATCACTCCCGCGACAAATCCGGCAATTGCATCGATGTACTGGTCGGTGCGACGCGAGTTATGGGAGAGCCGTTCGATCTATATCGCACCCCTCGCGGTGGCGGGGCTTATCCTGCTCGGATTCCTGATTGGCACCCTTCATCTGCGGCACGCAGAGCGCGGCTCGTCGGCGATCAACCCGGTTCATCAGCGCGTGTTCCTCGAGCAGCCGTACGACTTCGCCGCGCTTCTGATGATGCTGACCACGTTCCTCGTAGCGGTGTTCTACTGTCTCGACGCGCTCCATGGCGAGCGCCGGGATCGCAGCATCCTGTTCTGGAAGTCGCTGCCGGTCTCCGATCTCACGACAGTGCTCTCGAAGGCGATCATCCCAATCGTGGTTCTTCCGCTGGTCACCTTCGCGATCACCGTGGTCACGCAGTGGATCATGCTGCTTGTCAGCAGCGTGGTGTTGGTGGGATACGGCCTGAGTATCGCGGCGCTATGGAACCATTTTTCGCTGTTCCCGATGTCGGTGATGCTGCTGTACCACCTCGTTGCCATTCATGGGCTCTGGTACGCGCCGATCTATTGCTGGCTTCTGCTGGTTTCAGGGTGGGCGCGCCGAGCGGCATTTCTATGGGCCGTGTTGCCGCTGCTCGCAATCGCTGTTGTCGAGAAGATTGCGTTTAACACCACCCATTTTGGCACCATGCTGGCATACCGTTTGAGCGGCGGCCGCGAAGGCGCCGCGTTCACGGCGGGTGGCATGTCGATGGATTCGCTGGACCAAATCAATCCGGGTCATTTCCTGATTAGCCCGGGTCTGTGGATCGGGCTGGCAATCTCTGCGGTTTTCCTCGCAGCAGCGGTTCGGTTGCGCCGCTACCGTGGTCCGATTTGATTCAAAGACTTCAAAGTTCTGAATTCACGCGCCACGATCGGCATGGAATGTCGGTAGCGCCTCACGGGTGCTTGAATTCGGCAGGTTTTGCTTTTCCCAACCGCTGATACCCCGGGTGAATGCCTGGGGTGAGGCCTTGTGCGTCGGCGATTTTGTGCAGCAATTCGGTCAATTTGCCGCGTTCGTCGCTGCTGAGTGTCGAGAGGAGCGCGTCCTGATGCTCGCGCACCAGCTTACCGATGCGCTCCAGGATCTCACTGCCATCCTTTGTCAGATGGAGTGAGTACAGGCGCCGGTCTTGGGGGTTTGGCTTTCGCTCGACAAGTTTTCGCTTCTCCAGATTGTCCAGGATGGCCACGAGCCGGCTGGGATGGATCCGCAACCTCGCGGAAAGTTCCTGCTGGCTGATGCCCGGCGCCATGCGCAGGAGCCTGAGGATTCCCGCGTCCGGCGGCGAGAGGTGCAGGGCAGCCAATCGTTCGGCGAACCGCGTCGCGGCATGCGCCCCTACTTGCGCGAGTAGAAACGCCGGTTGATCTTTTCCCGCATCTTTTCCCGTATCTTGGTGATTCATGTCGTGCAAATATTATTGCACGCATTAGTCATTTATGATATAAACGATTCCATTATGAAACCGTCTCCACGATTCCGCGGCCCCTCCTTGATCCTGCTCGGGACGATCCACATTCTCATTTTCGCGGTCGGTCTCGTAGCGGCAGCGGTGCTCCGTCACGGCGGCGCGCCATACGTCAACCCATATGCGGCAGCTGAGGTTGTGCGAGCGTTTTTCGCTCAGAATTCAGCTGCGGTACGTGTCAGCAACTTTCTCTTATTTGCCTCCGCCGTGCCCTTGGGGCTCTTTGCCGTCACCATGGTCAGCCGGTTGCGCTTCCTGGGAGTCCGAGCCGCCGGAACGAACATCGCGCTGTTTGGCGGGTTGACCGCCGCGAACGCGCTGATTCTTTCCGGATTGTCGGGCTGGTTGTTGTCGTTGCCTGAGGTCGCGGCGTCGGCGTCCCTGGTTAAGGCTGTGTTCTTCCTCAGCTTTCTGTTTGGCGGAACCGCTTATGCTGTGGGGTTCGGCTTGTTTGCGGCAGGCGTATCCGTTACCAGCTACTTTTATCGCCTTCTTCCGCGCTGGCTCTTTGTTTTCGGAATGGTCATCGCGGTTGCGGGAGAATTTTCATGCCTCAGTCTGATCACCTACCCGGCAAACTTCCTGATTCCGATCACGCGGTATCTAGGCCTCATCTGGCTGATGCTGGCGGCGGTGAAGCTGACAAAGAGCCGCGAGCCAGAGCAGCAGGCCTAAAAATTCCTCCGCCCGCCGATGAGCTCCAAAATCCGGATTTCACGGTTGGCCAATAAAATCTGAGATATAGCGCCGCGCTCTCTCTGGTTCGTTCGCGAGGATGGCTCAGCGATCCATTTAGCGATCCAGTGAGCGATCCGTGCAGACTGAGGTGTCGTTGAAGCATTCAATGATAAGCGGGAGGTAAGACACGTGAGAAGAAGAGCCGGAATCTTATCGCTGGCGCTAGTTGCATTCGGCATAAGTGTCTACGGTCAAAATCCATCGCCTACACCGACAGATCAGCCTGCGAGCCAGTCCGCGGGACAAAAACATGGCCGCAGCGCCGGGGGCGATATCGGAAGTGGCAGCGGGGACATCGGGAAAGGTGCGGGTAAGGGTGCAGGCAATCTTGCCAAGGGCGCCGGTAAGGGCGCCGGAGACCTGGTTACTCTTCATCCCGTTGACGCCGCTGGAGCCGTTGGGAAAGGTGGAGCGTCTGCGGGCAAGAACGTCGCTGTGGGCACGGCAAAAGGTACGGGGAAGATCGTGAAAGGCACTGGTAAGGTGCTGAAAAAGCCGTTCTAGTTATCGAAATCCCATTGTGGGCAGCTAGCGACGGCAAGCGAGCTTGCAGTTATCTGAACCTTTTCTTCCTTGCACTTCGGCGTGGGGCGTTCCGCTTTGCGGCAGCGGCCCTTCGCGGTTTGCCTTCCAACTGTATTTGGTGAGCCCGGATGATCGATGCAATCAATCCAGGAAAGCGCTTGTCGATCTCAGCACATCGAGAGGTATTGTGCATCTCAACGCCACGGCGCTCACCACGGATCAACCCTGCCTCTCGAAGGGCCTTGAAATGCTGCGAAAGGGTTGACTTCGGTATGGTCTTTTCGTCGATAACCGAAAAGGTTGTACAGTTCTGCGAACATTCCTGGCCCACGATCTCGGCATAGATCGCCACCCGCACGGGATCCGACAGGGCATGCAGAATGGCTTCGACCGTTACATCTTCTACCGAAGGATGAAAAAGGAGCCTCACACGCTTCATATGATAATGCCAGATAAAAAAACTTGTTCATTAGTTCATATTTTCTGAACTAATGAATCTCGGCAATCCTTCCCTCCATCCTATGGATGCGGCCGCACTTACTGCGGAAACACGCCAACAGGAAACGCACAAAAGATATAGGGGAAGGAAGGATATGGAAATGGGAAAACTAGAGGGTAAAGTGGCCGTAATTACGGCGGCGACCTCCGGCATGGCACTCGCGACCGCGAAGCTGTTTGTTGAAGAAGGTGCGTATGTCTTCATCACCGGTCGCCGCAAGGACAAGCTTGATGAAGCCGTTAAGGCGATCGGAGGGAATGTCACTGGCGTTCAGGGTGATGCAGCAAATCTCGCCGATCTGGATCGGTTGTACGAGACTGTAAAGAAGGAAAAGGGAAGGATTGACGTCCTCTTCGCGAGCGCCGGTCGGGGGGAGCTAGCGAAGATCGGCGAAGTTACTGAGGAGCACTTCGATCAAACTTTCAACCTGAATGTGCGAGGCACTTTGTTTACTGTGCAGAAGGCACTCTCCTTGTTCACTGACGGCGGTTCCATCTTTCTCAATGGCTCAATCGCAAGCATCAAGGGATTCCCGGCTTTCGGCGTCTACAGTGCCAGCAAAGCTGCGGTGCGTTCGTTCGCGCGTACCTGGCTTGTTGATCTCAAGGAGCGGAAGATCCGCGTCAATATCCTGAGCCCCGGGACCATCGATACTCCAATACTGGATCCTCTCGGGCCCGAAGCGAAGGAGTTCTTCAAATCACAGATCCCACGCGGAGAGATGGGCCGCCCGGAGGAGATCGCGACCGTCGCGCTCTTTCTCGCTTCCAGCGACTCAAGTTTCGTCAATGGCATCGAGTTGTTTGTAGACGGAGGAACTGCACAGATTTAGTCCATGATTGTCATGGACACCGCGACGGCATCCTTCTTACATCGTCGGCGAAAACGTTACCAGGGTCGAGATGAAGATCACTCCGTAAAGGATCACCAGCAGCGGCCACCAACGATCCAACCAGGACTCCGATTCATGTAGCGAACTCATCTCACTATTCTCCTTTACCACTTCAAATCCTAACCGAGAACCGGGCTGCGCTCAATTGCTCTTCGCCTTCGCGTCCTTCGTAGAGAGCGGTGTACCTTGCCGCTGACACAAAGAACAAAGACAAAATAGAAGGGTCCTTCCCCATTCGCCTTCGCTCAGGGTCAGGATGACGGCTTCAGAGGTGGCTATTGGGGTCGTGTCTCGCTGCGGGCTTCGGCCAATTCCTGGCGTCCAGGTTTGTCGGCGCGCTCGGCAACCTTGAGCAACTTTTGGAAGTATGTCTGGGCCGTTTGACGGTCGCCGGTTTGCTTCGCCGCCTCCGCTGCACCGTATAGCGAGCGAAAGCGGTTGGGCTCTTTGGTAAGTGTCGCTTCAAATTCCTTGAGCGCTTCTGCGGGTCGCTTTGATTCCAGCAGCATCTCGCCCAGGAGTTCACGCGCCGGCGCGAGTGGTCCCGGCGTGATGGCGTTCTTTTCGGTCTTGTCTTCCATTTCGGCGGCGGCGCGCATCCCTGCGAGTGCGCCCTGGCGGTCACCTTCAGCAAACGCGAGCCATGCGGATACTTCCTGCCGCTGAATTTCTACCTGGTTGGCCCAATAATCTTCTTTCATTGTTTTCAGTTTGTCGCGCATCTGTTCTAACGAGTCGATAGCCGAGTGTGCGGCGGCACGATCTTTTAAATGTGCAGCACCTAAGCCTCGGGCAAAGTAGGTGATCGCATCGGCGTACGGAAGTGGGCTGGGGTGCGGTTCGAGGTTGGCCGCATCGGCCCAGGCTTGCCGTTCCAGACAGTAGCGAGCAGGAATCGCCGCGCGGGCAAAGTATGCCGAGGTGGGACTGGCCGCTCCACTGAGCAACTTGGTTGGATCAAGGCGCGAGAAGTTTGGGACGGCTGACTCCACCACATGCTGGGCGGCGCTGTCCTGGGCTGTCTGCAGATAGGCGTAGACCATGTAGTCGCTGGCGTGCAACTCTTCGCCGGTCTGACCGTCGCTTCGTGCGGCAGCCGCAGCGGCGATGTTGGCGTCGATGGAGTCCTGCCAGTCGCCGACTCGCGTAAAGGTGTGGGATGGCATGTGCAGGGCGTGCGGCGTCGAAGGCGCAATCTCACCATAGCGATGTGCGGCTACGACTGCACGCCCAGCCAGCGGTGGAACGTCGTAGGCGTGAATGATGTAGTGAGCCAATCCGGGATGATTTGGATATTGAGCGAAGAGGCTCTCGAGTATCGCCCCGGCCTTGAGTTGTTTGGCATAGGTTTTGTCGGCCGGGTCGGCGGCTGCGGCGAGGGACAGCGCGTAGAAGATCGCGGCTTCGGTGTCGTCAGGGTAGGCGGCACTGACGGCGGCCATTGCGCTTTCATAGGCCAGGATACGGGAACGCTGATCGGTGCTTGCGGCGTCGGTGAAGAGATGCGCGACGGCTTCGACGTAGGCGCGCTCGCGCTCAGTCTTCGGGGGCGTGGCTCGCGCGTGCTCGACGGCCTTGAGTCCCTGCTCCAGTTGGGCGTGGGGCTTGAGACCGGCAGCGAAGGGGTTGCCCCAACTGCTGAGTGCGATGCCCCAGTAGGCGATCGAACACGAGGGATCGCTTGCGAGGGTGGTGTTGAATGCTTCAATCGCGTGGGCAAATTGAAAGGAGTGCAGCAGGGCTACGGCGCGATTGAACTGGGATTGAGTTGGGGATTGAGCTGCGCTGCTGCACGAGGTGGTGAAATTCACGCTGCCGAGAGTCTCAGTGGGATGGTGGTCGTGAGCCTGGGCGAAACCCAGCGCCGGCGCCAGGAGAGCAATCGTTATAAGGAACAAGGGGAAGCGAACTTGCATCGTGGTTCCTTTTGATTGAGTTTTGATCGAAGGTGTACGGTGGACATTGTACTTGGATGAGCGAGCTGCGGTCGCCTGGATGATGGGTCAATCATCTTGTCGATGAGCCGTCCGACTTTATACTTGGTAGGGAATGGATCGGGTCTGCATTTAGCTTTCGATGGGACCCGACTTAGAGGAGTTCATGGCCGCACTCGTTGAAGCTATTCACATCAAGCGCAAGGCTTTGTTTGAGTTTGAAGATGCGCCGTATGCATGTCTCGATTCAGACATCACTACCCCTACTGCTCGCGGCGGCCAGACGCTGGTGCGCCTGAAGATGCGCAACCTGCTGACGAGCGCGGTCTTTGAAAAGACCTTCAAGGCGAATGACAAGTTCAAGGAACCGGACCTGCAGGTGGTTCCGGCCTCTTATCTGTATAGCGACGGCGATGGTTCACACTTTCTGGATCAGGAGAGCTACGAGACGCTGACGCTGAACGAGGGGATGATGGGGAACGCGCTGGATTTCCTGATCGAGGGCGCGTTGATCCAGTTGCATAAGTACAACGGCAATCCGATTGGCTTGCAGCTGCCGATGTTTGTGGAGTTGAGCGTGGCGTACGCAGAACCCGGGGCGCGCGGCGACTCTTCAAGCGGTAGCGGTACGAAGGTGGCTAGGCTGGAGACGGGGCTGGAGATTCGGGTTCCGCCCTTCATCAAAGAAGGGGAGAAGGTGAAGGTGTCGACGGAGAATGGGGAGTTTTCGGGGCGGGCTTGAATTGACGATTTGATCTTTTTGACGAAAGGATGCGTAGTACATTGGAGCGGCTTGTGTGCGTGCTCCTTTTCTCCTGGATGGAAAGATCATGATGAAACTATTCAGCGTTCTGTTTGTGGTGCTTTTCCCGGTTGCGGTGGTTGCTGGTCAGACTTCGGAGCAGACTGCGAACCGGACGTGGATCACTGATGTCACGATTATTTCGCCGGAGAGGCTGGATCGTGTCAGGACAGGCAGCGTGCTGATCGAAGACGACCGCATCGTTCGCGTGGAGCGAAAGGAAGGGGGGAAGAAGCCTGCCGGGGCGACGGTGGTGTCGGGCAAGGGACAGTTTCTTATTCCAGGGCTGATCGATTCGCACGTCCATCTTGCGTCGGTTCCCGGGATGGGGTTCGATCAGGTCGCAGGCAAGTCGGGAATGATCAGGGCGTACTACAAGCAACTGCCGCGTTCATATCTTTACTACGGCTATACGACTGTCGTTGATCTGGCGGTGATCGATCGGCAGGTGTTGGAAGACTTCAGGCAGGCGCCGCTGCATCCGGATTTGTACAGTTGCGGCGAGCCTCTGGTGTTCGCCAATGGATACCCGATGTCGTTTGCGCCGGCGGATTTGCGGTTCGAATTGTTTTCGAACTTCATCTACGATCCGGAGCAGGCGTCGAGTATTCCGTCGGAATATAAGCCGGAGGGGCACACTCCTGCGGCGGATGTAGCGCGGGTGAAGGGTGAAGACGCGATTTGCGTTAAGACTTTTTTTGAGCGCGGGTTTGGGCGAGATAAGAATCTGCCGGTGATGGGGGCTGATGTTCTGAAGGAGATCCGCGAGGCTGCGACTCATGAGGGACTAGTGTTGATGATGCATGCCAACTCGTTTGAAGCGCAGAAGGTCGCTGTTGCTGGCGGTGTGGACGTGATTGCGCATGGGATGTGGAACTGGGGCGATCTTGATAAGGAGCCTGAGCTGCCGGATGAGATCAGACAACTGCTCGATCGGATTGTGGAGAAGAAGATTGGGTACCAGGCCACGGTTCAGGTGTTGGAGGGGGAGCGGGTGTATTTTGAACCCGACTATTTGCAGTCGGAGGCGATTCGCAAGGTGATTCCGATGGAGATGCTGGCGTGGTTCGACACTCCGGATGGTAAGGGGTTCAAGAAAGATCTGGTTGACGAGGATACGCCGGACGCGGTGATGGCGCAGGGGTACGAAAAGGGCCCGATACGACGCGAGCGGCTGGTTGTTGCTTATCTGGCGAAGAAAGATGCGAATTTTTTGTTTGGCACGGACACTCCGTCGGGGCCGACGTACGGGAATCTTCCGGGCTTGAACGGGTATCTGGAGATGCAGCAACTGCAGAAGGCTGGTTTGTCGTTGGCGCAGATATTCAAGGCGGCGACGATCAGGAATGCGCGCGAGTTCAAGATCGATTCGCAGCTTGGGACGATTGAGAAGGGAAAGATTGCGAATCTTGTGATGCTGAAAAAATCTCCGCTGGAGAGTGTGGATGCTTACGACAGCATCACTGCGGTTTGGGTGCATGGGGCGCAGGTTTCGCGGGATAGTTTGGCGGTTGATTCGAATAAATAACTCTGGTGTTACTCACTAGGAAGATGGTGAGTGGAGAGAGACAACGGCAGATGCAACGCAGGTCCTTCGACTACGTCGTTCGCAAAAAGGCGCGAACGACTTCGCTCAGGATGACAATGTTTTGGTTCGTAAAGGGTGAAAAGTTATTGGGGATTGGTGGTGGGCTGGCGGAGGGCGGCGGGGACGAGAGGGCTTCTGAGGAGTTTAGGGTCGCCCGTGAGGTAGTAGGTTGGGATTTTGGGGAACTGCTCTTCGACGAGGATTAGGGTGCGGAAGTCGAAGCTCTGGACCTCGGCGCGGGACTCCATGTGATTGCGAGTGATGGCTCCGCAGAGGGCGGTGACGAAGGTTTGCGGGTCGACGGTGTGATTCGTGGTGGGCTCGCCGTGGGTGTTCGGAATGGGTAGGTTCGCGACGGATTTGCCTGGGGGGTCATTGGGGAGGGGGAGGATTTTGGTTTCGAGGTTGAAGCGGACTTTTGCTGCGTTGGCTGCGCGGGCTGCGGCATCGGGGTGGGTGCGGCCCGGGCCTTTGCTGTAGTAGTCGGCATAGAAGCGGGTGAAGTGGAAGAGCTGCTCGGCGTGGGTGGGGACGTAGGGACTGATGAGATGTTCGTGTTTGGCGAAGGCTACCGCTACGGGCGATAGCGCGAGGTCGTTTTTCTGTTCGGGGAATTGCGGGTGGAGCTTGTCGCAGATGAAGGTGCTCTGGGCTTCGGCTAGCGAGATGTCGCGGGTGTAGACGCGGTTTTCGAGGGTGTAGGGTGCGCCGTCGGCGCGACGGCAGGACTCGGGGCTGAGGAACTGATCGTGCCAGATGAGGGAGACGTGGTCGGTGGTGACGCCGGTGTCGGTCTCGAGAGTGGTGGCGAGGTGGTCTAGGCCGTTTTCAAAAGACGGGAGAGTGTTTTCGGGGCGGAGGCCGCGACCTCCGCGATGGGCGGCGACGTCGAAGGTGGCGAAGTAGGCGGCGGCTTCGGGATGCGCGGCTTTTTCTTCGGCGACGACTTGCTGGAGGCGGTCGGGGTAATCGGAGATGATGCCGTCGACGCGGAGGTCGATGAGGGCGCGGATTTTTTCGGGGTCGTTGGTGGTCCAGGGGATGATTTTGAAGCCGGCCTGGTGGAGATCGACTACGTTGACTGCGGGGTTGGGGCCGAGGAGGGTGGCGTCAACGGGCGAAAGCGTGGGGGTGGGGGCGCCGTGGGCTTTGGCGTGGGTGTTAGCGGCAGTGAGGAGTGCGAGGTAGGGGTCTTGGCTTTGCAATGGGGGCATGGTGGTTAGAAGGGGCGCGGCGAAAGCGACTGTTCGGATGGAGATTAGCATGACGGGATGGTAGTGGGGTTTGGTTGTGGGGGTGTGAATGGATGCGTTAGCGGAAGAATGACAATCACCAGGGAAGCTGCCGCTTTCGGAAAATTGGCGTAGTCCATTTGGCAGTTACGGCAATCACTATCTGAAGATTGGAACCTTCTGGATTCCCAGCAGACGCAGTTTCGTCTTCTTTCAGTGCGTCTCCGGACGTCTTCAAAAAATCCCGTGAAAAACCTATGTCTCCGTTTTGGTTGAGGCTCCATGTTCCTTCAGCGTGTTTCGCAACGCCGAGATGAGTGACTGTTTGCTCGAAGGTATGATCCTGTCTAACGACCAACGTTGCCGGAACTCCTTCTTCATCTCCTGTGTATGTGCCATATACAGTTTTGTCAGGAGAGGGATCGACTCTGCCATACCACAGCACGTGATACTGGCTAAGAGCGATAGAAACCAGAAATCCAAAAGGTTTATGTATTTCTCCATAGGTTGTCCCATCTGCACCAGGTTCCTGTCCGGAAACTATCAGGAATTCTTTCGAAAACGCGATACCTCCTTCACCTAAGCGACGCCAGCTACCCTCAGCATGTTCGGTTTTGCCTGAGTGGCTGAGTTCTTGTTGAAAACTGTGGTCTTGCTTAAGAACCAATATTGACGTTTCACCGTTTTGAGCGAGATGGTATCTGCCGGACACGACGTTGTCGCTGAAGTCGGAGGCGATGTACAAGAGTACAAAGCAAAAGATCAGCAGGATAAAGACACAACCCACACGCGCTGCTTTAGTCATCGCTCGGACTCCGGAGAACAGGGTAACAGTGCGATCGAGGGGGCTCTAAAACATGATTAGCTTCATTGTGTCTGGTTGAGCAGGGTGGAGAGGTTGCCTTTGTGGGTGGCTAGCTTGGCTTCGGCGGTGGGGCGGTCGACGGAGAGTTTTTGCATGACGATGGCGGTTTTTACGCTGCTGGATTTTTCGAGGAGAGAGGCGGCGGTGGGTTGGTCGATTCCGGTGGCGGCCATGATGATGCGCTGGGCCCGGTCGATGAGCTTGGCGTTGGTGGGTTGGAGGTTGACCATGAGGTTGCCGTAGACGGCTCCGGTTTTGATCATGACGCCGGTGGAGAGCATGTTGAGGACTAGCTTGGTGGCGGTGCCGGCTTTTAGGCGGGTGCTGCCGGTGAGGACTTCGGGGCCGGTGAGGGGGGCGATGGTGATGTCGGCGAGGGTGGACATGGGGGAGTTGGGGACGCAGGTGAGGGCGATGGTGAGGGCGCCGAGGGGGTTGGCGTGCTGGAGGGCTCCGAGGACGTAGGGGGTTCGGCCGCTGGCGGCTATGCCTACGAGGGCGTCCTGGCC
>Ga0185299_10002186_pt1 | contig 31736 bp, 25 predicted proteins | sample PaiPotPPA55metaG_FD_128002 | JGI IMG/M metagenome (GOLD analysis project Ga0185299, IMG submission 128002) | Iron sulfur acid spring bacterial and archeal communities from Banff, Canada, to study Microbial Dark Matter (Phase II) - Paint Pots PPA... ...
CGCGCGCATATCTCAATCAGCAGCCAGGGCGCCCCGGAGGGTCGGACGGCCACTCCTCGGGAGCCACAACAGGCAAGACATCATCAGCCACATCCGGCCCTCCTGGGCCGCCTAACAACTTACGGAGCACATCATGACCAGCGTAAGCACCTTCTTCTGGTTCGATACCGCCGCCGAGCCCGCCGCCGAGTTCTACGCCGCGGTCGTCCCGGACTCGCGCGTCACGAGCGTCACCCGCGGCGACGACGGCTCGGCCTTCATCGTCACCCTCGAGCTGGCCGGCCACGCGGTCACGCTGCTGAACGGCGGCCCCGCGCATCCGCAGACCGACGCGGCCTCGATCCAGGTCTTGCTCGACACCCAGGACGAGGTCGACCGGCTGTGGGACGCCCTGACCGAGGGCGGTAAGCCGGGCCCCTGCGGCTGGCTCACCGACCGGTACGGGCTGGCGTGGCAGGTGGTGCCGTCCGAGCTGCCGGATCTGATGAGCGGTGAGCGGGGCGCAGCGGTCAGCGCGGCGCTGCGCCCCATGTCCAAGATCGACCTGAAGGCGCTGCGGGACGCCCACGAGCGGGGCTGAGTCGCACCGCCCGCGCCGAATCCCGGCCGCATCCGCCCCAGACGTCCGGATGCGGCCACCGCGCGCGGTGACGAACGACCGGCCCTGATTACCCGATCCCTCGCACCGGATGCCGTAGGTTTGCCCGGAACGTCCGCGTTGATCCGGATACGAGGAGACCGGGTGAATAGGTGTGCGCTTGCTGAATGCCTGCCGACAGGGGTAGCCGGGTGAGGCCGCCGGCGGATTCGATGCACGGCGAGGTCCCGTCGGCGTGGGCCGGTACCCGGGAATTCCCGCTGTCGGCCGCCCAGTTGCGATGGTGGGTGGCGCAACAGCTGTATCCCGAGGTGCCCAATACCGTTGCCATGTATCTGGATCTGACCGGTCCGCTCGATATCGAACGGATGCGGGCGAGCATCGCCGGCGCCGCCGAGGAGATGCAGTCCCCACACCTGCGGGTGCGTCCGGCCCACGACGGCCCCCGGCAGTTCCTTGACCCCGGCGCATTCGGTGCGGTGCCCTGCCACGACCTCACCGACCGCGCGGACCCGGTCGCCGAGGCCCTGAACAGCATGGATCGTGATCACGGCACGCCGCTGGAGCTGTGCACCGACCCGCTCACCGTCGCCGTGACGTATCGGGTCGGCCCCGACCATCATCTGCTCTACCTGCGCAGCCATCACATGGTGCTCGACGGTGTCGGCGCCGCGGCCATCCTGCGCCGCACCGGTGAGCTGTATGTCGAGGGCGGAAGGCAAGCTCCGCCGACTTGCCATCCCCTGTGCCTACCCACCCCGCCGGCTCCGCCGACTTACCATCCCCTGTGCCTACCCACCCCGCCGGCTCCGCAAGCTCCGCCGACTTACCATCCCCTATCGCCGACGGAGCTGCTCGAAGACGAACTCGCCTACCGGGATTCGGCGAGAGCCCGCGCGGACCGCGAGTACTGGCGCGAACAGCTGGCCGGACCGGTGCCCTCGACCGGCCTGGCGGGCCGGTGGGCGGCACCGTCGCCGCGGCCGCATCAGGTCGAGGCGATGCTGCCGGCCACGACCGCGGATCGCCTTGCCGACGTGCGCGAGCGGACCGGTGCGAGCTTTCCCGAACTGGTCATCGCGGCGTTCGCCGGTTATGTATCCGGCGCGGTCGGCGCCGACGAGGTGATCCTGTCGCTGCCGGTCGCGGCCCGTCCGACGGCCGCGTTGCGCCGCTCGGCCGGTTCGGTATCCAACGTGGTTCCGCTGCGGCTGAGCGGAATTGCGGAGCAAACGGTGGGCGCGCTGCTGGAGCAGGTCCGCGCGCGGCTGGTCGGGGCGCTGCGGCATCAGCGCTATCGCTACGAGGACATGCAGCGCGACCGAGGCGAATCTCAGGTCGCGCGAGGGGGATTCGGCCCGGTGCTCAATGTACTCGGCTTCGTCGAACCGCTGCGGCTGGGCGGGGTCAGCGGGCAGGCGCGACTGCTGTCGCTGGGGCCGGTGGAGGATCTGCTCGTCAACGGCTATCAGCTGGGCCCCGACGATCGCAGCAGCACCATCGGCATGCAGGCGAATCCCGCGCTGTACTCGGCGGCCACCCTGTCCTGGCACCATCGCCGATTCCTGGACTATCTCGACCGATTCCTGTCCGCCGGCCCGGAGCATACGATCCGGACGCTGGATCCGCCGCGCCCGCCACCGGCGGTGCCCCCGGTCCGATCCGATCGGTTGCTGGCCGATCTGCTGCGGTGCCGGGGCGCACTCACCCGGGTCGCGATCCAGCAGGGCGAAAGTACGTGGACCCGTGGTGAATGGGAGCGAATCTGTGCGCAGTGGGCGCGAGAGCTGATCGAATTCGGCGTCGGCCCGGGAGTTTTCGTGGTGCTGGCGGCGCCGAGGTCGATGGAGTCGGTGCTGGCGGTGTGTGCGGTGGCCCGCACCGGGGCGGCCTTCGTGCCGGTGGATCCCGCCGATCCGGCCCGCCGGGTGCGGGCGATCGCGGCCGATTCCGGTGCGCACCTGGGGCTTACGGTGGAATCGGCGCGCGCCGGACTGCCCGCGGACCTGGACTGGCTGGTGCTCGACGACCCCGATACCGTCAACCGAGTCGGGCGCCGCAGCGGCGCTCCGGTGCGCGAGATGGACCGCACCCGCGCGTTGCACCCGTTGCATCCGGCCTATCTGATCTACACCTCCGGCACGAGTGGAACGCCGAAGGGGGTCGTCGTCACCCACCGGGGCCTGGGCCCGCTCGCCGACCATCTTGTCGAACACTATGCGGTAAACCGGGATTCGCGGGTTCTGCACGCACATGCCCCCTCCTTCGACGCGCATCTGCTCGAGCTGCTCGCCGCGTTCGCCGCCGGGGCCCGGCTGGTGATCGCGCCGCCATCGGTTGTCGCCGGACAGGGGCTGGCCGACCTGGTGAATTCGGCGCAGATCACGCACCTGCTCAGCACGCCCGCGGCGCTGGCGACCGTCTCGCCACACCTGGTGCCGGGCCTGCGGGTCGCGGTGGTGGGCGGGGAGCCCTGCCCGGCCGAGCTGGTTCGCCGCTGGGCGGCGGAGCTACGGCTGTTCAACGGGTACGGGCCGACCGAAACCACGGTCATGGCAACACAATCCGCGCCGCTGCGCGCGGGCGAGCCGGTGCCGATCGGGCGGGCGTTGCCCGGGGTGGGGGCGCTCGTGCTCGATCCCGGGCTGCGGCCGGTGCCGCCGGGCACCTGTGGCGAGCTGTATCTCGGCGGCCCGGGTGTGGCGCAGGGGTATCTCGGCGGGCCCGGCGCCAGCGCCCAGCGGTTCGTCGCGGATCCGTTCGGCGCGGGCGAACGACTGTACCGCACAGGGGATCTGGTGCGAGCGGAGGTGGACGGCACCCTGGAATTCGTGGGCCGTGCCGACGAGCAGCTCAGCGTGCGCGGGCGGCGGATCGAGCCCGCCGAGGTGGAGGCGGCGTTGGCGGCCGTGCCGGAGGTGTCCCACGCCGCGGTCACCCTCGTGCCCGGTCCGGCGGGCGCCCGTCTGATCGGCTATATCGTTGCCGCGCAGGATGTGCTGCCCGATACCGCCGCGATCATCGGCGGACTGCGCGAGGTGCTGCCCGCAGCCATGGTGCCGGCGCAGCTGGTGGTGCTGGATCGGCTACCGGTCACCGCGCACGGCAAGATCGACCGGGCGGCACTTCCGGCGCCGGCGCCGCCGTCGCGGCCCTATCGGGTCCCGGAATCGGGCCTGCAACAACGAATCGCCGCGGGATTCGCCGCGGTTACCGGTGCGACGCGGGTGGGCCTGGACGACGATTTCTTCGAGTTGGGCGGCAATTCGCTACTGGGGGTGACGCTCTCGGCGGACCTGGCCGCCGTCACGGGTGCGCCGGTGAGCGTGCGCTGGCTCTACACCAGCCCGACGGTCGGCGAGCTGGCCGATCGGATCGCCCGCCACGACGGCGATCCGGCGGGCGAGGACGGGCTCGGCGTGGTGCTCGCCCTGCGCCGCGGCGGCGACTCGCCGCCGCTGTTCTGCGTGCATTCGGCGGTGCCGCTGGCCTGGTGCTATGCCGGGCTGGCCCGCTACGTCACCGACCGCCCGGTGTTCGGCCTGCAGGCGCTGTCGCTGGCGGGCGGGACGAGTACGGCCGCCACGATCGACGATCTCGCGCAGGGCTATGTGGCACATATTCTCCGGGTGCAGCCGCAGGGTCCATATCATCTGCTGGGCTGGTCGCTGGGCGGTCAGATCGCACATGCAATCGCCGTGTGTCTGCGTGAACGTGGTTGTACGGTAGCGGTTCTGGCGATGCTGGACAGCGTGATATTTCCCGACGGAATGCCACCGCCGCCGACGCCGCGGATGCGTGATCTGCTCACCCACCTGCTCGGCGACGAACCCGAGGACGGCGATGCGCTCGACGATATCAGTGCGGCGACCGCAGCGGACGAATTGGCCGGCGCCGGAGCAAGTTTCGGGACGGGGTTGACCGCCGAGCAGCTGTCCCGGTTGCATCGCGGATATGTCGAGGGGGTACGACTCTCGCACGGTTATCGGCCCGGTGTGTTCGACGGAGATCTGCTGTACTTCTCCGCCACCCGCGGCGTGACCCGATCGTTCGGCGCGGACCTGTGGCGGCCCCATATCGCCGGCACCCTGATCGAGCATCCCGTCGAGGCCACGCACGCCCAGCTCACCAACTCCGACGTCGTTGCGGTCATCGGCCCGCTGCTGGCCGCCCATCTGGCGCAGGCGGCCGCCCGATGATCCCCCCGGAACCTGCGATGCGGGCCGGGATGGGCACGGGGGTGCGCTGGTGGAATGTGTACCAGGACCGGGACGGGTGGGATCGGCGGCATCCGGCCGCGGCCGGGCTCACCGGATGGGTGGAGGAACACCTGATGCGGCCGCATCCCGAGCTGGGGCGCGACGGTCCGGTCTGCCCGTTCGTGCGGGGCAGTACCGCCCACGGACTGCTCTGGGCGGGCCTGGCGGCGGGCGGCGACCGGCTGGAAGTGCCGGAGATGGTGCGGATCATCGACGATGCGCTGGAGATCTACGGCGGGCTGAGCGACGACCATCCGGATCGGACACGGCATATCGCGATGGCCACCGTATTCCCGGAATTGACCCGGTTCGATCGCATCGACGCGGCCCATCAGGCGTGCAAGTCCGAGGTGGTGCGCCGCGGATTCATGCTGGGCCAGTTCTATCCCGGCTGCCGGGTTCCGGGGCTGTGGAATCGCGAGTTCCATCCGCTGGATGCGCCGGTGCCGATGCTGGTGCTGCGCCCGATGATGAGCACCGACTATCCCTTCCTCGTCGGCCGGACGGACTGGTTGTACGCCTACTTCACGCGGATGGCGCCGGACCTCCCGCGCCGGCTGCGCCACGAGATTGCCGATCATTTGCGGGTGGAGGGTGCGGCGGTGGCGGACATTACGGCACTGCGGGCGCACGAACCGGGCGAACACGGCCGCTGATGTGGTCGAAAGGCGCCCGGTTCGGGGCATACTCGAATAATGCACCGGCTACTACGTTGCCTGCTCGTCCTGTTTGCCGCGTTTGCCATGCTCGCTCCGGGGATCGCCTCGGCCGACGCCGGAAGGCGTCCCGCGATCCTGGATGTGCGGCCGCTGGGCGGTCGCCAGTATCAGGTGGTCGTGTACTCCGCGGCCATGAACAAGCCGATCACCCTGTGGGTTTCGCATCCGGATGCGCCGGCGCCCGCGCTGTACCTGCTCAACGCCGTCGACGGCGGTGAGGGCGGTGGCCCGTGGAACGTCCGCACCGACGCCGCCCGGTTCTTCGCCGATAAGCCGGTGAATGTGATCGTGCCGATCGGCGGCCGGGCCAGCTATTACACCGATTGGCTCGCCGACGATCCCGCCCTGGGCCGAAACGAGTGGTCCACCTTCCTGATTCACGAACTGCCGCCGCTGTTGAACGCGCGATTCCAGATGACCGGGCGCAATGCCGTTGCGGGAGTATCGATGTCGGGCACCTCGGCGTTGGACCTGGCGATCGAGGCGCCCGGGATGTACCAGGCGGCCGGGGTGTACAGCGGGTGCCCGAGCACCAGCGATCCGGCCTCGCGCGCGATGGTGTATTCGCAGCTGGCCACGTTCGGCGCGAACGCCGCCAATATGTGGGGCGGGGCCGACAACGCCGCCTGGCCCGCGCACGACCCGGCTGTCAATGCCGATCGATTGCGTGGGGTGGCGCTCTATCTGTCCTCCGGCAACGGCGCTCCGGGCGTGCACGACACCCTGGCCGATCCGTCGACCGGCGGCAATCTCGGCGTTCTCACCGACCGGTTGCTGGTGGGCGGCGCCATGGAGGCGGTGGTGAACGGCTGCACCCATGCCTTCACCGATCGTCTCGCGGCGCTGGGCATTCCGGCCACCGAGGTGTTCCGCGGCGGCACGCACTCGTGGCCGTACTGGCAGGACGATCTGCACGACTCCTGGCGGGTCTTCGCCCCGGCGCTCGGGGTTTAAAACTGTCGGTGGTCGGTGCCAGAATGCACGCATGGCGTACGACGAGGAGTTGGCCGAACGGATTCGGGACCTGCTGGGGCCCGTCCTGCCGGAAACGGTCGAGAAGCGGATGTTCGGCGGCCTGGGCTTCCTGGTCGGCGGCAATATGGCGGTCGCGGCGAGCGGTCGCGGTGGGCTGATGGTGCGGGTCGATCCCGCGCAGGCCGAATCGCTCATCGACGGCACCATCGCGGTCCAGATGGTGATGGGCGGGCGCGAGATGAAGAACTGGCTGCGGGTGGACACGGAGTCGGTCGACGATGCGGCGCTGCAGGAGTGGATCGAGCGCGGGGTGGCGTACGCGCGCAGCCTGCCGCCCAAATAGCGGTTGGAATTAATTGTAGCGTCAGCTGTCGTTCGATTACCTGTCGCGGAACGGTAATCGTCGCATAACTCAATTGTCACTTCGGGCACTATCGGTATTTACAATTCCCCGGCTACCATTCGGAATCTGTACTCACCGAACGTGATCGTGCGCTCCGAGTATTCGACTATGTCTTTCCTGCAAGTCGTTTATTGGTTACGCCGCCGATGCCTACAGTTGGGGAGATTTGACGTGAGCGAAGACAACAGCAGATTCCGCCGGCGAACCGTGCTGGGCGGAATGGCCGCTGCTGCCGCTGCCGCCGCGGGCAGCCAGCTCGCCGGGATGGGCGCGGGGCAGGCAGCGCCGTCGACCGGGTCGTCCGGTGGTTCTTCCGGATCCTCCGGTGGCTCGTCCAAGAGGCCGAACGGTCTCGACAAGATCGAGCACGTGGTGATCCTGATGCAGGAGAACCGCTCGTTCGATCATTACTTCGGCACCATGAACGGGATCGCCGGATTCAACGACCCCGCCGCGGTCAGGCTGCCGTCCGGCGCGAAATCCGTGCTGTACCAACCGGATGGCTCGGCGCCGAGCGGCTCTCTGCTGCCATGGCATGTCGACACGACCAAGGTGAACGGGCAGGGGCTCGAGGGCCTCGACCACACCTGGGCGACTGGCCACCAGGCCTGGAACGGTGGCCATTGGGACAGCTGGATTGCCGCGAAGGGGGAGCGGACCATGGCCTACTTCACCGAGGCCGATGTTCCGTTCTATCGGGCACTGGCCAAGAAGTTCACCATATGTGACCACTACTTCTGCTCGGTCCTTTCGTCCACGTCGCCGAATCGCCTGTATCACTGGACCGGCAATATCGATGCCGCCGGTACCTATGGCGGCCCGGCCTGGGAAAATCCGCCCGACTACTCGTTCGGGCTCAGCTGGAAGACCTATCCGGAGTTGTTGCTGGAGAAGGGTGTGTCATGGCAGGTGTTCGCCGATAATTATATCGGCGACGGCAGCCCGGACACCCGCGGTGATTACGGAGACAATCCGTTGTGGCTGTTCAGGCAGTACGGACAGGCCGCGGGGACACCCCTGGCCAATCAGGCCAACGTTGTGAACGCGACCAATTCGACGAACACCGGCAATGGTACCGATTGGTGGCTGCAGAATCCGCCGTCGGACGGAAGCAATATTCCCGACGTGCTCACCCAATTCACCGCCGCGGTCAAGGGCAAGACATTGCCGAAGGTGTCCTGGATCGTTGCCCCGGCCGCCTACACCGACCATCCGTCGTGGGCGCCCGCCAACGGCGCCGCCTATCTGCAGACGGTGCTGAATACGATCTGGGAATCCGGCTATTGGAAATCCACCGTGGTCTTCGTCAACTACGACGAGAACGACGGGTTCTACGACCATGTCGTCTCGCCCACCCCGCCGCCGTTGACCCCGGGCGAGTTCCTGACGACGGCCGGGGGTGTGGCCGGTCCGTTCAGTCAAAATTATCCGATCGGCCTCGGTGTGCGCGTTCCGATGCTCGTAATCTCGCCGTGGACCGCCGGTGGGAATGTCTCGAGCCAGGTCTTCGATCACACCTCGGTGCTGCAGTTTCTCGAGCAGTGGACTGGCGTGCACGCCGGCGACAGCATCTCCGCATGGCGGCGCAGCATCTGCGGCGATCTCACCAGTGTGTTCCGATTCGACCACGCGGACACCTCGAACCCGGCCGCCTCATTTCCCGACGCGATCGCCACCCGGAACGCACTGGTCTCGGCGGATCTGAAATTGCCTACGGCGGCGACGATCTACAACACGTCGCTGCCCGCCCCGGACGGTCCGGCAACCCTGACGGCACTTCCGACCAGCTATCAGCCGGCGGCATCGATCTCCGTTGGCCCCCATCAGATCTCATGGCGGCTCGACAACAGGGGGTCGTGGGATCTGCCGGTGCAGGCATACACCTATCACGGGGAAGGCGCCGTACCGCAGCATCTGACGCTGCGCGCGCACGGTTCCGCCGCGTTGGATGTGCCCAGCGCCGGTGATTATGACGTGGCCGTGCATGCCCCCAATATGTTCAAGGTTGCCGCCCGGGGGCGGACGGACGATACCGTGCACGTCGAGGCGAAGGCCTCCGAGATCGGCGCGGCGGCCGCGCTGACTCTCACAGTCGGCAATACCGGAACGGAACCGGCGACCGTGCTGGTGAGCGGCGGGCCCGTGGATCGGCTCGTGGTGGCGCCCGGGGGCCGGGGATCGCTGCGGCTCGGCGGCGGCCGGTACAACCTCGAGTTGAGCCTGCCGGGCCGGGACGATTGGCATCGCCACTACGTGGGCCTGGTCGAGACCGGCCCGGTCGATCAGACCGGCAAGGTCGCGGCCGACCGCGTCTGAGCCGGATACGGGGACCGGCCTGCCCGGCCCCCGTATCCGGATCCGGTCATCCGGCCTCAGGCCTGCGGCGTCTGCAGGGCCGGGAACCAGATATCGGTGAGCACGTCGGCGGCCTGCGCGGCGCTCACGTCGATGGTGCCCTGCATGGCCCACCGGGTGAAGAAGCGCTCGAGCTGGGCGACGAGCAGTTCGATGCGCAGCCGGGCCTCGTCGCGGCGCTCGCGCGGCCAGCGGGAGAGGTACTGCGGCATGCTGTCGGCGAGGGTCATGATGCCCTCGCGCGCGACCTCGCGGAATTCGGGTTCGAGGGCGGTGGCCTCGTCCCAGGCGGGCAGCAGATCCTTGTTCTCGACGAACCAGTCGATGGCGCGGGTCATCCAGGCGCCGAACTCCGCGCGCGATCCGGTGACCAGCACCCGGTCCAGATCTGCGTAGAAATCCCGGATGGTGGCCAGCGTGCCCTGTTCGGCGATCGCCCGCAGCACCTCGGTCTTCCCGGCGAAGTGCAGGTAGAACGTGGCCCGGCTGCAGCCGACGGCGGCGGCGATGTCGTCGACCCGCACGCTCGAATAGCCCTGGGTGACAAACAGTTCCCGCGCCGCCTCGACGATGCGTGTGCGGGTCAGGCGCTTCTGTTCCTCGCGTAGCGAGCCACGTGCTTGTTCCGGCATTCATCAATGATAGACGTACCGACACTCACTAGACACTATGTCTTGTGAGTGTTAGCGTGTGTCTCACGTCACGGGCGGCCCCCGGCCGAGCAGGAGGACTGAGTTGGAAACACGCGAACTGCCCCGGGTATGCGTCATCGGCGCCGGACCGACGGGGATCACCACCGCCAAGCGTCTGGCCGAGCACGGCATACCCTTCGATTGCTACGAGGCCTCCGACGAGGTCGGCGGGAACTGGTATTTCAAGAATCCCAACGGAATGTCGGCCTGCTATCAGAGCCTGCATATCGACACCTCCAAGTACCGGCTGCAATTCGAGGACTATCCGGCCCCGGAGCACTGGCCGGACTTCCCGCATCACTCGCAGCTGCTGCAGTACTTCAAGGACTACGTCGATCACTTCGGCATCCGCGACCGTATCAGGTTCAATACGAAAGTCGTTGCCGCCGAGCGTGACAGCGACGGCCTATGGGTCATCACCACCAGTACCGGAGAGACCGCGGTCTACGACGCGCTGGTCGTATGCAACGGTCACCACTGGGATCCGAGCCTGCCCGACTATCCCGGCGAGTTCGACGGTGTGCTGATGCACAGTCACGCCTACAACGATCCGTTCGATCCGATCGATATGCGCGGCAAGCGAATTGTGGTCGTGGGCATGGGTAACTCGGGCCTGGACGTCGCCTCGGAACTGTCGCAGCGGTTCGTCGCGGAGAAGCTGTGGGTCTCCGCGCGCCGGGGCGTGTGGGTGCTGCCGAAGTACGTCAACGGACAGGTGGGCGACCGGCGGGAGGTGCCGCGCTGGATCCCGCGGAAGGTGATGCTGAAGCTCAAGCAGCGGTTCGTGCGCAAATATCGCGGCGAGATGGAGAATTACGGGCTACCCAAACCCGATCATCTGCCGTTCGAGGCGCATCCGTCGGCGAGCGAGGAATTCCTGCATCGCGCCGGCTGCGGAGATATCTCCTTCAAGCCGGCCATCGCCCGGCTGGACGGCCCGCGGGTGCATTTCGCCGACGGCAGTTCCGAGGAGGTCGACGTGGTGGTGTGCGCGACCGGATATCACATCAGCTTCCCGTTCTTCGCCGAACCGGATCTGCTGCCGGACAGCAGCAATCGCTTCCCGCTGTTTCAGTTGATGATGAAGCCGGGCGTCGACAACGTGTTCTTCATGGGCCTGGCGCAGCCGATGCCGACCCTGGTGAATTTCGCCGAACAGCAGAGCAAGTTCGTCGCCGCGTATCTGACCGGTCGCTATCACCTGCCCGCGCGGGCGGAGATGGATGCCGCGGTCCGCGCGCACGAACGGCAGCGGGCGGGGCGGTACTACGATTCGCCGCGGCACACCATTCAGGTCGAATTCGACCCTTATGTGCGGGGTATGGTCGAGGAAATGACGGCCGGGGCGAAACGCGCTGCAGCAGCGGGTAATTCGAGGCCGGTAGCGGCGCGTGCGGGACAGGGAGTTCGGGGATGAGTGAGCAGGCGACCGATACGGGCGAATCGTCGGCGCAACGAGCGTCGTCGGGCTTCTGCCTCGACGAATTCTCCGCGGTACGAGCGGCGTTCGATGCGCAGCTCGCCTCGGGTGAGGAGCTGGGCGCCGCGCTGTGCGTCACCGTCGACGGCGACCCGGTCCTGGATCTGTGGGGCGGTTACGCCGATCCCGGCAAGACCGCGCCCTGGCGCCCGGACACCCTGGTCAACGTCTTCTCGATCACCAAGACCATGACCGCGCTGTGCGCGCTGCTGCTGGTGGATCGCGGCGAGCTCGACATCTCCGAGAAGGTCGCGCACTACTGGCCCGAGTTCGCCGCAAACGGCAAGGGCGGGGTCGAGATTCGGCATCTGCTCTCGCACACCTCCGGCGTCTCGGGCTGGGAGCGGCCGATCGAGATCCCCGATCTGTACGACGCGCAGGCCGCCGCGGCCCGCCTGGCGGCCCAACCCCCGTGGTGGGAGCCGGGATCGGCCTCGGCTTATCACGCATTGAGCTACGGACATCTGATCGGCGAGGTGATCCGGCGCATCACGGGTCGCTCGCTGGGCCGGTTTTTCGCCGACGAGTTGGCCGGGCCGCTGGGCGCGGACTTCCACATCGGTACCGGGCCCGAGCATTTCGACCGCATTGCCACGCTGGTGCAGCCGGAGCTGCCCGACTTCGACATGGCTACCCTGGATCAGGACAGCATCCTGGTCAAGACCCTGACCAGCCCGCTGCTGGATGTGGCGCAAACCGCCACGCCCGGCTGGCGGCAGGCCGAGATCGGCGCGGTCAACGGGCACGGCAACGCCCGCTCGGTGGCCCGCGTCCAGTCGCTGATCTCCTGTGGCGGCGAGCTGAGCGGACGGAAGTTCCTCTCGCCCAAGACCATCGACCTCATCTTCGAGCAGCAGGCCGACGGCGTGGATCTGGCGCTGCTGACCCCGCTGCGGTTCGGCATCGGCTACGGACTGCCGCATCCGCAGACCGCACCGCACGTGCCGGCGGGCCGGGTGTGCTGGTGGGCGGGGTACGGCGGGGCGATGCTCGTCAACGACCTGGACCACCGAATCACCTTCGCCTACACCATGAATCGCATGGCGTCGGGGCTGTTCGGCTCGGACCGCTCGGATGCTTACCTGAAGGCGACGTTCGAATCGTACGGTGGAACCAGAATTAACGCTTCTCCTGTCTGACGGCAGGGGATCTCACGCTCAGACCGCGACCGAACCAACCACCCGAGGGAGGTGATTCGAACGTCTTACATCCTCAACACGTGTGTGGCCGCGCTCTGCCACAGCCAGAATCACTCTGGCAGCGTTCCGGTCCCGGCCCTCGGTGAACCCGCAGGCCTCGCATCGGAAAGTTCGTTCGTCGAGTTCGAGTCGTTGCTTGGCTCTCGCGAGACAACTCGAACACGTCATGCTCGTGTAGGCGGGCTGCACCAACACCACCCTCCGGCCAGCCCGCACACCCCGCTCGATCAGCTCCCGCTTCGTCACACCGATCGCCGCGTCAGCGGCTTTACGCGCCATCGTGGACTTCGCCAGGAACTTCGGCCGGAAGTCCTCCACCGCTATCAAGTCATGGTGGTCGACCAGGGTCTTGGCCCATACTCGTGCATCATGCTGGGTCTGCCGGGCCGCCTTCTTGTGCAGCTTAGCGACCGTACGTGTGGCCCTGTGGTATCCACCCGACTGGGGGCCGCGCGTACCGTGTCGTTGCCGGGCCATCGTGCGTTGCGCCTTGCCCAGCTCCGCGGCGCAGCGCTTGCGGTGCCCGAGGTACGGCAGGTCAAACGACGGGTCGGTGGTGGTGGCGGTGGTACTCACACCCCAGTCGATGCCGATACCGTTTTCGGTGGGATGTTCCTGCGGGACGGCCCGCCGGACGACGAACGATGCATACCAGTGCCCGAGCGAATCTTGGATGATCCGCACGCTGGTCGGGTCGGACGGCAGCTCCCGCGACCACACCACCGGGATACTGACGCCCTTCGCCAACACCAGGCGGCCGTCGGTGATGGTGAATCCGCGACGCGTGTACTCCAACGAAGGCCGAGTCCTCTTGCGCGCCTTGAACACCGGCCGTCCGCGCCCCTTGACGGCAAACGACTGCCTGAGCGCTTGGGCGTAGGTGCGCAGTGTCTGCTGCTGGGCGACCTGCGAGCCCGACCGCAACCACGCGCTCCGTGAACGCGCCTCGGTCAACAGCTTGCACAGTGTGCTAAAGGTCGGTTTGTTTCCTGTTTTCTGCTGGTGGACGGCTTCGTTCCACAGGAATCGGCAACGATGCCACTCGGCGCGCAACGCAGACTCCGCGATGCGGCCAGGCCGCAACCGAAAGCTGTACCGCACTACCTCATCCATGCTCAACAACCTAACCGCCACCACCGACACCGATAGGAGACGGCGCATCCTCCCTCATAAACAATGAGGGCATCCGCGTCAAATACCTGATGACGAAGGCCACCGATCCGCAAGCCGCCGCCGCGCGGGTGACCGCGGCCCTGACCGGGCCGGGTGGACCGTTCGAGATGGCCGTCGAGCAGGTGCTGGGGGCGCCCATTCCAGTGCTGCGGCACCGGCGTGAGTCGCTGCTGGAACTGCTCGACCTCTCGGCGGCCTGGGGGGAGCGCGACTATCTGGTGACCGCGGATCGGCGGATGTCGTTCGCCGAGCATGCCGCCGCCGCGGGGGCGCTGGCCGCGGGGCTGGCGCAACGGTATGGGATCGGCAAGGGGGACCGGGTCGGGATCCTGGCCGCCAACGCGCCCGAATGGGTGGTGGCGTTCTGGGCCGCGCAATGCCTGGGCGCGATCGCGGTCGGGTACAACGCGTGGTGGGCGCCGCGCGAGATCGCCTACGGGCTCGAGCACACGACGCCGTCGGTGGTGATCGCGGACGCGAAAAGGGCTGCACTGCTGCGTGAATCGGATATCTCGGTGCCGGTGCTCACCATGGAGCAGGACCTGCCCGAGCTGATTGCCGCGAATTCCGGTGCCAGTCCGCGGGCCTCGGTCGCGCAGGACGATCCGGCGGTCATCCTGTACACCAGTGGCACCAGCGGGCGACCCAAGGGCGTGGTGCATTCGCACCGGAATCTGGTGGCGGTCACCGACTATCACCGCTTCACCGACGCCATGGTGGCCATGTTCCGGGACAAGACGATCGCCGAGGCTGTGCTGTCGGGTCGCTACGCAAGCTCCGCTCCCAGCGACAAGCGCTTCCTGCTCACCTCCCCGCTGTTCCACATCGCGAGCCTGCACAACCTGGTGATTCCGCGCCTGGCGACCGGTGCGGCCGTGGTGATCCATCAGGGTTCATTCGATGTGGACCGGTTGTTGCGGTTGGTCGAGCGGGAGCGGGTGAGTAACTGGGGTGCGGTGCCGACGATGGCCGCGCGCATGCTCGAGCACGACCTGAGCAATTACGACCTGTCCAGCCTGGCCTCCTTCTCGCTCAACGCCGCACCGTCCTCGCCGGCCTTCCATCGGCGGCTGCGTGAGCGGCTTCCGGTCGCGCAGATCGCGCTCACAACCAGCTACGGGCAGACGGAAAGTGGTACGGCCGCAACGGTTGCCACGCCGCCCGAGCTGGCCGTGGATCCGGAGACGGTGGGCCGGCCCATTCTCGGGGTGAGCGTGGAGATCCGCGATGTGGACGGGAAGGCGCTGCCCGACGGGCAGGAGGGCGAGATCTGCGTGCGCAGCCCGTACGTGATGCTCGGCTACTGGAACGACGAGGTCGCCACCGCCGCCGCGATCGACGACGAACGCTGGTTGCGCACCGGTGATTTCGGCATCCTGCAGGACGGGCGCCTGCGATTGTCCGGTCGCCGTAGCGATCTCATCTTGCGCGGCGGGGAGAACGTGTATCCCATCGAAATCGAGAATGCGCTGGACGAACACCCCGCCGTGCTGGAGTCGGCGGTGCTCGGGGTCCCGCACGAGGATCTCGGGCAGGAGGTGGCCGCGGTGGTGGTCGTCGCCGATCCGGGCGCGGTCGGCGAGGCGGAGCTGCGTGCCTTCGTGGCCGAGCGCCTGGCCTATTTCAAGGTGCCCGCCCGCTGGGTGATCACTGCGGAACCGTTGCCACGCAATGCCACCGGCAAGGTCGTGCGGCGGGAAATCACAATTACATGAGGTGATCGGTATGTACGACAGCATCATTCGCAGCCGTCGCTCAGCGGTATTGCAGCGGTACTCCCGTCATTCCGGCACGCTTTTGGCCGGAATCCACGCACGTTGGCGCAGCTTGATCCCGGCCAGAAGCGTGCCGGGACGACAGTGTCGCTCAGTTCTGCCGCGGAATCAGTTCTGCGACAAAGCGATCGATGAACTCGTCATAGGGGCCGGTGGTCGATATGACGAATTTGGTCAGGCCGGCGGCGATATGGCCGTCGAGCAGGCGGTGCAGGTTGGGCCAGCCGTCGGCGATGAGCTCGGTGGGATCGACGTCGGGGCGGCGGGCGCGGGCGGTCGCGGCCAGTTCGGCGGGGATGCCGTCCGGCGCGAGGAACACGCTGATGCCGAAGTGGTCGGGCTCGATCTCACGGTTCGCGTCGGCGGCCGCGGCCTGGATGGTCTCGCGGGCCTGCTTGGCCTCGTGCGGGGTGAGGAAGCTGCCCAGCCAGCCGTCGGCCAGGCGGCCGATGCGCCGCAACGCCGCCGGGGCGGAGCCGCCGAGCCAGATATCCAGCGGGCGGGCCGGGCGCGCCTCCAGACCGGCCCCGGCGACGGTGAAGAACTCGCCCGCGAAGTTCACCTCGTCCTCGTGCAGCATGGCCCGCAGCAGGTGCAGCGATTCGTCGAACAGCTTGGCGCGCTTGCCTTCCGGCACCGGAAACAGATCGAGCTCGGCGGGCCGCGCCGGTCGCAGGCCGAACACCGGCAGCACCCGTTTGGGCGCCAGCGCCGCCAGCGAGGCCAGTTGCTTGGCGACCAGCACCGGATGCCGTCCCGGCAGGATCGCCACCGACGTCCCCACCTTCAGCTTGGTCGTGCGCGAGAGCGCGAACGCCATGCCGACGGTCGGGTCGACGGCGCCGGAATACACCAGCTCGGGCAGCCATAATGAGTCCACACCGGCAGTCTCCAGCCGGTCCACGATCGCCGCGAAGTGCCCGATCTCCGCCCCCGCCGTCACGCCGAACCGAACCTTCATCCGCCAACTCCTCTGCCGAAGACCTGCTCCTGCCAACCTGATCCGCGCGGCCATCCATTCCCGCCGGCGTGGACTACCCTCTAGCTTGTGACGGCAATAGCTAGGCTGGGTGCGATCGCGCTCGACAGCGGGGACCCGCGGGGCCTCGGGAAGTTCTACCGGGAACTGCTCGATTTCGAGGTCAAACACGAATCCGACGAGCTGGTCGCCCTGGCGGGGAACGGGGCGATGCTGACGATCGAGCGCGTGGACGACCATCGCCCGCCGATCTGGCCGGGCAACGAGGTGCCCAAGCAGATGCATCTGGACCTGTTCGTCGACGATCTCGACACCGCTGAGGCCGCGACGATCGAGCTGGGCGCGGTGAAGGCGGACTTCCAGCCCGAGCCGGACCGCTGGCGAGTGCTGCTGGATCCCTCGGGGCATCCGTTTTGCCTGGTGCGTTCTGGCAAGTGAGCCTCGGACCGCTGGTGCCTGAGCCTCGCTTCGCGGTCAGAACTCCAGCGTGAAATGGTGTGCGGTAATGGCCAGGTGGTGGCGCATGTAGAGGCGGTGCGCCGCCGCTCGAGTGGGGCCCACACCCGAATCCAGGTGTATCGCCTCGCATCCCAGGCGGCGCGCCTCGGCGATCGCCCAGCTCACCAATTGGTCCGCGTGACCGTGCCCACGTGCCTCGGGCAGTGTGGACAGGTCGTCGACGTACAGGTAGTGACCCCACGCGGTACTGCGTCCCTCGCGGAAACCGAGCGCGGAGACCGCGAATTCGTGGATGCCGTCGAAGCCGCCGATGAGCCGATAACCGTCGGGCCGCAGCCGGGTGTCGATCAGCTCCACGATGGCGGCGGCGGTCTCCCAACGCGGGCGCAGGGCCAGCATCGCCGCCGCCGCGAGTTCCGTCCGGCCTTCGGGAAGTTCACGAATCTCGGTCATGAACGTGATGTTAGCGGCCCAGTAGCTGGGAGGGGAGAGCCACTTCGTCGTGTTTCCCGAAGTCCACCGCGGGGCTATTGACCGCCGAGGGCGGTCAGTGGGGCCATGTCGAAATAGTCACGCCAGGCGGCGATCTTGCCGTCGCGGACCTCGAAGGTGCCCATGACCGGGAGCTCGATCTTGTTCTCGCCGAGAGTGAAGCGGTCGGTGCGCTCGTTCATGACGGTGTTGCCGGCCTCGGCCTGGTGGTGCACGTCGAAGTCGATATTGCCGAAGCCGCCGATGAAGCCGCGCAGGAATTCCAGGATGGCGGGCTTGCCGGCCAGCGGTTCCATCGGGATGTTGTGGTAGACCGCGTCGTCGGTGAAGTACTCGACGATGGATTCGGGCGTGCCGGTGCGCCATTCGGTGCAGAATTCGGTGACGAGTTCGCCGGGTGTTGTCATGCTCTGGGCCTCCTGATTTCTAGAACGCGTTTCAGCATGCCGAGTCGATGTGATCTGTGCAACCGGGGTCGGTGAGCGGCGGTATGCCCGCGACAGGTTCAGCCCGGCAGCGGCAGGAATTCGACGAGAGCGTCGTCGGTGGCGTGTGCGGGCACGATAACCAGCCCGTCACGGTCCAGCAGGCCCGCCAGGTGCGCGGTCCGGATCTGTGCGTCCCCGGTCCAGCCGCCCTCGGCCACGGCCCGGGCGGGCACGATTCGCGGTGCGGAGCCGGATATTTCACCGGCATTGCGCAGCGGCCCGGTGATCGCCCGGCGCGGCGCGCGGCCGGTCAGCCCCTCGACGATCGCAGGCGCCACCGACAGCAGCGTCGCCACCGCCGCGAACGGATTGCCCGGAAGCCCCAGAACCGCGGTGCCGCCGCCGATTTCGGCGACCACCGTGGAGCCGCCGGGCCGCAGACGCAGACGGTGCACGAGCAGATGAGCGCCGATCCGGTCCAGCGCGGCGCGCAGCTGGTCGGCCGCCCCGCCGCCGGTTGCGCCGACGATCACCAGCAGCTCGCAGTCGTCGGCGTGGGCCAGCACGTCGTCGAAGCCGTTCGGGGTGTCGCGCAGGTGCACCCGATCCAGGGGTGCAATCCCACACCAGGACAACAGTTCCGGCAGTACCGGGCCGATCGAGTCGCGGGTCTGTCCGGTGTGCAGCGGTCCGTCGCTGCGGATCTCGTCGCCGGTCATGACGATGCGGGCGCGGACCGGCCCGCGCACCAGCGCCTCGGTGACCTCCGCGGCGGCCGCGACCGATATCAGGGCGGGGGACAGCGGCGTGCCCGCGACGGCGACGAGGTCACCCGGGCTCCAGTCCTCGCCGCGGCGGCGCACATCGTCGCGGATCGGGGCGTCCGGCAGTCGCTGCAGCAGGCCGTCCGGGGCGATGGTGACGAATTCGTCCCGCACGACGGTGCCGGTGCCCTCGGGGACGTGCGCTCCCGTGGCGATGCGCACCGCCTCCCCGGTGCGCAGTCCGGTGGGACGTTCGCCCCCGGCGAATCCGATATCGTGACGCACCTGCCACGGCCCGGTGCCGGAGACGGCGTATCCGTCCATCGCCGAGACGTCGAATCGCGGCAGCGCCTCGGCCGCGGCCAGCGGCTCGGCGAGCGTCGCCCCCGGCGCCCGGCGCAGCGTGGCCTGTCGATCCGGTAGTCGGGATAGCTTGTGGCGCAATATGCTTCGAGCATTGTCCAGCGATAGCGGTGCTGCCTGTGCGCGGGCGATGTCCTCCGGGGTATCGCAGTCGCCCGCACCCTCGAGTGGCATCGTCGCGGTGCGCGCCGGGATCAGCGCCTTCATCGGCTGATTCACCAGCGCCTCGAGCCGATCCAGCCCGGCCAGCAGCGCGGTGCGCCGCCACACTCCGACCAGATACTGGGGGCGGCCGGACTCGTCGGTCGCGAATACGGCTTCCGAACCCGTCGCGGTGGCATGCGAGATCAGCTGCTCGACCGCCGCGGCGGTGAGGAACGGCATATCGGCCGCCAGCACGACCACCAGATCGGCCGGAAAATCACACTCCCCCAGGGCCCGCAGCCCGGTAGCGATCGCGGCGACCGGTCCGGATCCGGCCGGAACCTCCTGCACTTGCCGTATCCCCGGCCCCAGGTCGGCCCGATGCGGCCCGACCACGACCGTGCGCACGCACCCCGCCACCGCCTCGATCGCAGCCTCCAGCATCGACCGCCCCCCGACCACGATCCCCGGCTTATCCACCCCACCCATCCGCGTGGCCCGTCCCCCGGCAAGCACGATCGCATCGACGGTCGTCACGATCGCTCACCCGCACGGCACCTCATGCGCCGATCGTAGTTCGTCCCATTCCATCCGAAACCGGCACAGCCGTACCTATCGGCCACCCGGCCGGTCGTCACGGCCTGCGCAGTGATCGGTGAGGAAGTCTAGTTTGTGCAGGTAGGCGCAGTTTCTGCGGCTGTTAGGCGGCCGGATTGGCTGGCATCCTCAGCAGGTGGCCGCCGATATCAGCAAGAAGCTCGAGCCTGCCGCCGAGCGCGGAAACATAGGCAGCGATGGCGTCCACGGTCGCGACTTCGCCACGCTCGATCTGTGAGACCCGACCAGGGCTGACATCCATGATTTCGGCCAGCCCTGCCTGGGTGAAGTTCAGTCGTTTCCGTTCCTCGGCAAGCTGGTACCCCCACTGTTCCGCCATGATTGCGCCGCGTCGGCGCGCGGCCTCGTCCTCGCCGACCCGTTTGCGGTAGGCGTCTTTGTCCCATTTGCTGAAGCTGCTCATCTTTCGTGCTCCTCCGCGGCGCGTTCCTTCAGATAGATTTCGTAGAGTGTTTCTGCTTGGGGGATAGCTTGCTGGTACCAGGCGTGCCACTGGCCTGTTTTGTCCCCGCCGATCAGGAGGATGGCCGAACGCCACGGATCGAACGCGAACAGGATTCGGATCATTGTTTGTCGTGGTCGCAGCTCTTTGAGGTTGGCAAGCTTCGATCCAGTGAGGGTGTCTACAAGAGGTGGCCCGTGTTCGGATAAAACGTCCACCGCCGACTCGACATGTGCGGCGGCGTTTGGGTCGCTATGTCGCAGTTCGTCTATCCATGCCGCGACCTCGTCGGTCTGGTAGATGTCCCAATCCACGATGAACCTATAGCATATGCTATAGGTGGGAGTCTGTGAGCTTGCGTTTTGCCGCCGCACAATCCTGCAGTCGTACCGTTAGGTTCACTCGTCGTGCGGGGGTAGTAGGCAGAATTCGTAGGTTTCCGGGTCGGCCAGGACTGGCTGTGTGTGGGAAGTGTTGGGCCGCAGCGTTAGTGCTCCGGCCGCGCGTAGTCGCTCGACCTCTTGGTTGGGATCGGCGGCGGGGTGGGGGATCAGGTCCAGGTGTAGCCGTCCGGGGTGTTTCGGATCCTGGTGTGTGCGAAGGAATTCCAGCCATGGGCCCTGTTCGGTGATCGAACGGATGTCGGCGAAGCGGCTCTCTGCGTGGGTAATCGGCCAGCCCACGGCCGTCGACCAAAACTTGGCTAGTCGGGGTGGATCGGCGGTGTCGACGACGATCGCGGCGACGGCACCGGTGTCGACGTACGCCTCGCGTGGTTCCAGCACACAGAATTCGTTGCCCTCGGGATCTGCGAGCACCGTCCAGGGCACCCCACCCTGTCCGATGTCCAGGCGGCGCGCCCCCAGGGCCAGCGCCCGATCTACTTGCACACCCTGATGATCCAGTGACTTGCTGGCCAGATCGAGGTGGATGCGGTTCTTGCCGGAGCGCGGTGTGCGGGTGGGCCGGAAGGTCAGCGCCACATCGGGTGCGTCCGGATCCGGCACGGCCACGTCGATCTCGTCGGGTCGTTCCGCTGTCACCTCCCAGTCCAGCAGCTCGGCCCAGAAACAGGCGATAGTGTGCGGCCGGGCCGCATCGAACACCACGCATGCCAGACGAGTCGACATGAATCAACGGTAACCGCCGGGCCCGGTGTGTTAGGGCCGTTCGGCACCGGCTGGGTCCGGCTCCGCGTCGAATCTGTATCGGGCAGCGGCTAAATCCGCGCGATCGCCGCGAATCGGGCAGCCCTCGGCGGCGAGCCGCTCCAGCTGCCGATGCGCCAAATGCGGTGCGGGAGTGCCGTCCGCGCGCAGCACCCGGTGCCAGGGGAGATCCGCGGAATCGGTGCGCATGATCCAACCGACGGTGCGCGGCGTGGACAGCCCGGCCGCGGCGGCGATATCGCCATAGGTGGACACCCGGCCCGGCGGGATCGCGCCCACCAGTTCGCGCACCCGCTCGACCTGAGCGTCCGTGGTGGCCACCTACAGCGCCGATCGCAGCACGGCTGCGGTCTCGGCCGGGCGCGCCTGGGACACCATATGGTCGCAGTCGAATTCGTGCACCGTGAGTCGATCGCCGAGGTGCGCGGCGAACGCATCCCGCAGCTCGGGCGTCACGAACGGCGATTTCACCGCGCGCACCAGCACAGTCGACAGCCCCGGCGGCGGCAGCACCGTCTCGCGGGCCAGCTGCCCCCAATAGGAGGTGACCGCGGGCAGGCTCATTCGCCAGCCCACCCGGCTCCCTGCCGTGGGCACCAGATGTTCGTCGAGTTCCGCCTCGAGGAGCGCGGATTCGACCTCACCCCAGGCGGTTTCGAGCTTGTCGTGGCGTGCGGCCCCGACGTCGGGATAGTCGGGCCGGGCGAGCATGCCCTCGGCGAGCTCGTTCGCGAACTCCGGGTCCAGGCCGATCGCCGGATCCAGCAGTACCAGCGCCCGGACCAGCTCCGGATGCAGGCGCGCCAGATGAATGCCGACCGCCCCGCCGAACGAATGCCCGACCACCGTGACGGGCACACCGTCCAGCATCCGCACCAGATCCTCGACCACCGCCTCGAAGGTCCACGGCGGCAACGAGGTGGACCGCCCGTGCCCGCGCAGATCCGGCGCGAGCACGCGCACACCGGGCAGATACTCGGTGGCCAGCGCCTCCCACCGCCTGCCGTGCCCGGTCAGCCCGTGCAGCGCCAGCAGGAGGGGACCGTCGGGCGGGCCGTATTCATACACCTGAAGTTCGGGCACGAGCCCATTGTGCCGGGCGCCACCGACAACCGCGCGGGCCGGATCGAACCGCATTCTGCAGCACGGGGATCGGTGGCAGGCCACGTGCGGAGCTGCGCGGGCGAAACGGTGATCGCGCCGGGACGGTGGCGGTGCCGGGCTCGATCAGGCGGGCTGCAGCAGGCCGCGGAGCTCGATGCTGTCGATGACGTGGGCGCGGGCCGGGAAGATTGTGTTCAGCAGTGCCTCGTGGGCGGAGGGGACGGGGTCGGCGACGCCGTCGGACAGGACGATGACGCGGTAGTCGCGGTCGACGGCGTCCACCAGGGTCGACAGCACCACGCCACTGGTGCTGATGCCGGTGAGCACCAGGGTGTCGATGCCGCGCTCGCGTAATTGTTCGTGCAGGTCGGTGGTGGAGATGCCGCCGATGCGGGTCTTGCGCACCACGATGTCACCTTCCTGCGGCGCGATCCGCTCGTCGATCTGGGTGGTGGGGTGCTCGTGATGCAGCCGCCTCGCCTCCGCGACGCGGCTGAAGCCCAGGTTGGTCTCCGGGACGCTCGCCCAGTCGTCCTCGGTGAAGGCGACCCGGACGTAACCGATGGTGCCGCCGGCCGCGCGGACGTCGGCGATGGCGCCCCTGACCCGCTCGAGCAGGGCGTCGGGCTCGGGGGCCAGGGGGATGGCGCCGCCCTGGAAGTCCATCGCCAGCAGGGCGGTGCGCTTCGGATCGATGGAGGTGAGGGTGGTCATGCGCGTGGTGCTCCCTTGAATCGGTCGTGCATGGGATCGAGGTCGGCGGTGGCGAGGCGTTCCAGTAGGTCGATGAGCTTGTCCAGGTCCTGGCGCTCCTCGGAGGTGACTACGCGGTCGATGGCTCGCGCCAGAAAGGAGGCGCTGCTCGCCATCAGCGCATCGATCAGCTCGCGCCCGGATGCCTCGGCGCTGATCAGCTTCTTACGGCCGTCCTGTGGATCCGGGTCCGAGCGCACCAGCCCGGCGGCCTTCAACTCCGCCAGGCTCTGTGCGATCGCCTGCGGGCTGACATGCTCCAGCTCCGCGATGTGGGCCGCGGTCACCGGGCCCTGCCGGACCACGGTCACCAGGACGGCACGGTGAGTGGCGGTCAGCCCGGTCGCATGCTGCCCGGACTCCGAGCGCATCCGTGCACGCAGGCGTTTCATCGCGTGCTGCAGCCGCTCCGCGGCTACCTCGGTGCGCCCGCCTCGGCCGGTGTCTGCTGCCACGGGCCCATCGTAGCAATTAACAAGTAACTTGGCAAAGTTACTTGCTGAAATCGTGGCGGCCGGGGCAATTCGCGGCCGTGTGCGGATCACGACACCGATCACAGGACGGATACGCGGCCCGGCGTTGCACAGTTTGCTGTGCCGAAATTATTTTCTGTCGGCGCTGTCTGTTGAAATAGCGGCCGTGATGCGATCGGATAACCCGGTGCGACTCGTACGCCGCGGCGAGACGGCCCCTCGCCCGCGGGAATGGGGCGCCGATGTCCGGACGCTGTTTGCGGGCGGGACGGGCGCGGACCCCGGCTGGCGGCCCTGGCAGGTGCTGGGCGGGCCGGGCACGGGTAAAACATCGCTGCTGGTCGACATCGCCGCCGACCGGATCGTCGAGGGTGCGGACCCGGAGTCGATCCTGGTGCTCACCCATTCCAAATCCGCCGCGCTCCGGGTGCGCAACGCCATCACCCGGCAGGTGGCCGCGGCGGTGCGGAGGCAACATGCCGGCCAGGACACGATCGGCGGTGTGCCGGGCGCGACGCGTGAGCCGCTGGTGCGCACCGTGCACTCCTACGCGTTCGCGATCCTGCGCATGCATGCCGAGGCGCACGGCAATCCGCCGCCGCGGCTGCTGACCGGCACCGAACAGGATGTGGTGCTGCGCGAGATGCTGCGCGGGGAGCTGACGGACATCCAGTCCGGGCCGGCGGGCCCGTACGGCGGCGCGGTCGAGCTGTGGCCGCAGCGGCTCCAGGCGGCGCTGGGCACGCTCGGATTCGCCGAGCAGCTGCGTGATCTGATGCTGCGCGCCACCGAACGCGGCCTGGGGCCCGAGGATCTCATCGCCCTGGGCCACCGGCACGACCGCGCCGAATGGGAGGCCGCCGGCCGCTTCGCCGAACGGTACGAGCAGGCGATGCTGCTGCGCTGGTCGGTCGGCATCGAGGCGCCCGAGGCGAGCGCACCCGCGCTGGACGCCGCCGAGCTGGTGGGCGCGGCCCTGGACGCGCTGGCGATGGACCCGAGCCTGCTCGATGCCGAGCGCGCCCGCCTCGGTTGCCTGCTCGTCGACGACGCCCAGCACCTGGATCCACTGGCCGCGCAGCTGGTCCGGGTCATCGGCGGCGGCGCGGCGACGACCGTGGTGGCCGGGGATCCGGATCAGGCCGTGTACACCTTCCGCGGCGCCGATCCGCGCTTTATCGCCGATCTGGAGACCGCACCCGAACGTCGAATCCTGTTGCAGGACAACCATCGAGCGGTCTCGCCCGTGCACGATGCCGTGGCCCGCATAGCCGCCAGAATGCCCGGCCGCGCCCCGCATCGTTTCGCCCTCAACGGCCACGGCCACGGTCGCGCGACGCCCGGGGATTCCGGCGGCTCCGAACGCGCCGACACGTCCCTCGAATCGACAGCATTCACGGTGCGAGTGCTGACGACCCCTGCGAAGGAGGCGGCGCTCGTCGCCGACCACCTGCGCCGGGCCCACCTCACCGACGGGGTGCCGTGGTCGCAGATGGCGGTCATCGTCCGGTCGGTCCCGCTGTCCCTGGCCCCGCTGCGCCGCGCCCTGCTGGCGGCGGGAGTTCCTGTACTGCAACCGAAACCGGATGTACCGCTGGCCCGCCGCCGCGGCGCCACCTGGATGCTGCTGGCCCTGCGCTCCCTGCTCGCCGGCACCCGCGCCCGCCCCGACCGGTTCACCGAGGACGACGCCCTGGACCTGCTCACCGGCCCGCTGGGCGGCGCGGACCAGATCAGCCTGCGCCGCCTGCGCCGCGGCATCCGCAGGACGGTACTCGAGCGCGGCCGCCGGGGTGAACCAGCGGAACCGTGGGCGGACGGCGGTGGCGATGAGAGTGCGTCGTCCAAGGGCGCCGAGCAGGGCGACGACGGTGCGAACACCGCCGCATCCGAGCCGGATCAGCCGGAAGTGGCGCAGCACCTCGACCCACCGATCGAGCACGGGGCCGGTGCGGGCGATCAGGGAGCCACTACTCGGCGGAGAAAATCGTCCGACGGCGCGGACGATGAATTCGGGTTCGACACAGACGATTCCGCGCGCTTTGCCGATCTGGACCGCTCCTCCGCCGAGATTTTGCGGGATCTGATCACCGGGGTCGGGGACTCCTCGATACTGGAGCGGCTGACCGAGGTGGAGTCCGCGCCGCTGCGGCGGGTGCTCAAGGCGGTGCGGCGTGCGGAGTCCGCGGCGCGGCGCGGCGCCGGGCTCGAGGATGTGCTGTGGGCGCTATGGACGGCGTCGAGCCTGGAGCGGCGCTGGGTGGGGCAATCGGAGCGGGGCGGTTCTGGCGCCATGCAGGCCGATCGCGATCTGGATGCCGCAGTGGGGCTGTTCGATGCCGCGGCCGCCTATGTCGACCGGCTGCCCCGCGCGACCATCGAGGGCTTCGTCGAATACCTGGAACAACAGGAGATTCCGCAGGATTCGGCGCCGCTCACCGAGGCGGGCGGCGCGGTCGCGATCGTGTCCGCGCACGCCGCGGCCGGGCGGGAGTGGGATGTGGTGGCCGTTGCCGGTGTGCAGGAGGGGATCTGGCCGAATCTGCGCCCGCGCGGCACCCTGCTCGGCATCGAGGATCTGGTGGATCTGCTTGCGGGCATCGCCGATTCGGGTGAGCGGGTCAGCCGCTCCGCACCGATCCTGGCCGAGGAGCGGCGGCTGCTGCTGATCGCCTGCAGTCGCGCCGGCCGCTCCCTGCTGGTGACGGCCGTCGAATCGGTCGCCGGCGACCGTGATCTGGTGCCCTCGCGCTTCCTGGCCGAACTCGACGCGTCCGCGGCGGGGGGTGAGCCGGGCCGCATCCCGGCGCCGGTGGATCCCGGCCGCGCGCTGGTCATGCAGGCACTGATTGCCGAATTACGCAGCGTGGCATGCGATCCCGAGGATACCCCGCGGCGGCGGCAGCGAGCCGCCGGGCAACTGGCCCGCCTGGCCGATGCCCGGGTGCGCGGCGCCCACCCCGACGAGTGGTACGGCACCGTCGAGCTCAGCTCGCAGCTGCCGCTGTGGGGCCAGGACGAGGGGCCGGTCGCGTTGTCGCCGTCCACGGTGGAGCTGCTGACGACCTGCCCGCTGCGCTGGGCGCTGGAACGGCACGGCGGCAGCGACGGCGAGAATCCGTATGCGGTCAAGGGAAATCTGGTGCACACCCTGGTGCAGGCGCTGGCCGGTCAGGTCACCGAGGCGCAGGTCAAGGTCGCGCTGGTGCGGGCGTGGAAGGCGGTGGATCCGAGCTCGGGCGAATCCGGCCCGCAGAGCTGGCATTCGCGCCAGGATCTGCGGCGCACCGAGACGATGCTGGAGACCTTCCTGGCCTGGCTGCGTAACACCCGCGACGAGCTGACTCAGATGGGCGTGGAGGTGCCCGTGGACTGCGTGCTGCCCGCCCGCACCCCCGACGAGTACCCGGTGCGCATTCGTGGGCGGGTCGATCGGGTGGAACGAGATGCGCTGGGCCGCTTCGTCATCGTCGATGTCAAGACGGGTAAGACGCCGATCTCGAAACAGGCGGCCGCCGAACACGCCCAGCTGGCGACCTATCAGGTGGCCGCGGCCGCGGGAGCGCTGGACGAGACCGAATCGGGCCCGCTGCCCGGCGGGGCCCGCCTGGTCTACGTCGCCAAACCCAGCGCGAAGGAGGGCGCCGCGCAGCGCCTGCAGGCGGCCCTGGACGATGAGTCGATCGAACAGTGGCGTAACACCATTCACGAGGCCGCCGAATCCACCCGCGGGCCCAGCTATCTGGCCATGCGCAACGACGGCTGCCGGCACTGCTCGGTATCGGGCAGCTGCCCGGTGCAGGACACCGGACGGCAGGTGACCGACGAGTGACGTCCCCCGGCGAGGGGGCCGAGGGCCGCGGCATCACGCCGTGGCGGTTGGCCGATGCGCTGGGCCTGCCGCCGCCGACCGACGAGCAGGCCGCGGTGATCGCCGCACCGCCCGGCCCGACCCTGGTGGTCGCGGGCGCGGGCGCGGGAAAGACCGAGACGATGGCCGCCCGCGTGGTGTGGATGGTCGCGAACGGCCTGGTCGTCCCCGATGCCGTGCTCGGCCTGACGTTCACTCGCAAGGCCGCCCAGCAGTTGACGACCCGGATCCGCACCCGGCTCGCGCGGCTGGCCGGCTCGCCCGTGCTGCGCGAGATCGACCCCACCGGCCGGCTGCGCGGGCTGCTGGCCGGCTCCGAACCGGAGATCAGCACATACCACTCCTATGCCGGACGACTGCTCACCGAGCACGGCCTGCTGCTGCCGGTGGAACCCTCGGCGACGCTGCTGACCGAGACCCAGCTGTGGCAGCTCGCCCACCGGGTGGTCACCACCTGGGACGGCGATCTGGATACCGAGCGCACCCCGGTCTCGGTGACCGAGGCCGTGCTCGCGCTGTCGGGGCAGCTGGCCGAGCATCTGGTGGAACCCGAACAACTGGTGCAGGCGCATACCGAGCTGGAGAAGCTGGTCTTCACCCTGCCCAAGGGCCCGCGCCAGCGCGGCGGCCCCAGCCAGGAGCTGCAGAACATCGTCACCGTGCAGACCGAACGCGTCGCGCTGCTGCCCCTGGTACGCCGCCTGGCCGATGAGCTGCGCCGCAGGGGCGCACTGGATTTCGGCTCCCAGATGTCCCTGGCCGCCCGCCTGGCCGCCGAACATCCGGAGGTCGGCGCCGCCGAACGCGACCGCTTCCGCCTGGTCCTGCTGGACGAATACCAGGACACCGGCCACGCGCAGCGCATCCTGCTCGCGGCACTGTTCGGGGATTTGAGCGGGTCCGGAGCGGCCGACGTCGCGGGAGGTAGGGAACGCGTCGAGACGGCTGCCGATGCCGATGGGCTGCCCGTGCAGGGCAGGACGAGTGCATCGGGCGGCGTCTCGCGACCGCCCGGACAGCGAGCCTGGGCGGGTGCGAATGCCCGTGGGGCAGAAGCAGACGGCAGTGCCGGACGGCTCGGAGAAACTGCGGCAACTGCCGAGGCCGAGCGACCGGGGCTCGGCGACGGTGGAAGTGCATCGGCCGGAGGGTTCCAACGGGCAAGGGGCGGTGCCGATGAACCCGTGAATGTGCGTGGGGCAGCCGGGGCGCGAGACGATCGGGGCGGCGCGGGGCAACGGCTGGCGGTGACGGCGGTAGGGGATCCGATGCAGTCCATCTACGGGTGGCGCGGGGCGTCGGCGGCCAACCTGCCGCGGTTTGCGACCGATTTTCCCAGTGCGCCGGGCGTTCCCGCGCCGATCCTGCCGCTGCTGACCAGCTGGCGCAATCCGCCCGAGGCGCTGGATCTGGCGAATCTGGTGGCGGAACCGCTGCGGCACACCGAAGGTGGGGTGAGTGTCGATGCGTTGCGGCCCAGGCCCGGCGCGGTTCCGGGGGCGGTGGCGCTGGCGCTCACCGAAACCGTTGCCGACGAACGGGATTGGGTAGCCGAGCGGATCGCGGCGGAATGGGAGGCGCACGCCGACGCCGGGGCGCCGCCGCCCACCTCCGCGGTGATGGTGCGCCGCAACGCCGATGCGGCGCCGCTGGCGGAGGCGCTGCGCGAGCGGGGGTTACCGGTCGAGATCGTCGGCCTGGGGGGCCTGCTCGCCACCCCGGAGGTGGCCGATGTGGTGGCGACGCTGCGCCTGATCGCCGATCCGGCGGCCGGTAGCGCCGCCATGCGGATCCTGACCGGGGCCCGCTGGCGGGTCGGGCTCACCGACCTGGCCGCGCTGTCCCGCCGCGCCCGGGATCTGTCGATCACCCGGCCTCCCGAGCAGGCTGCCGCCATCACCGATACCGCGGCCCTGGACGAGGCGTTGCGCGCGGCGGCGCCGGAACCGGCCGAGCGGGCCGGGCTCGCCGACGCCATCGCCGATCCCGGTGCGCCGGAGAAGTATTCGGACTCGGGGTACGAGCGCATCCAGGCCCTCGGGCAGGAGCTGGCTGCGTTGCGCGAACGCGGCGGCCAATCGCTGCCGGAGCTGGTCGCCGACGTCGAGCGCACCATCGGGGTCGGCGTGGAGACCCAGGCGCGCCGCGCGGCGGCCGGCGGTGGTGCGGGGCGCGAGCATCTCGACGCCTTCGCCGAGGTCGTCGCCGGATATGCGAGCGATCATCGGGCGAATCTGGCCGGGCTGCTGGCCTTTCTCGCCGCCGCCGAGGAGGTCGAGAACGGTTTGGAGCCGGGCGAAGTCGAGGTCGCCCGCGATCGCGTGCAGGTGCTGACCGTGCACGCCGCCAAGGGGCTGGAGTGGGAGGTGGTGGCCGTGCCGCACGTGGTGCGCGGGGTCTTCCCGTCCGGCGCCGCGGCCGGCACCTGGCTCGGCGCGCTGGCCGAACTGCCCACGGCGCTGCGCGGTGACCGCCGGCGCGAGGATGCCGCAGACGGCGTCCCCGTGCTCGACCTGGCCGACATCTACGACCGCGCCGATCTGGAACACGCAATCAAGCAGCACAAGGATGCACTCAACCGCCGCCGCCTCGATGAGGAACGCCGCCTGTTCTACGTGGCGCTCACCAGAACCGAACGTGCCCTGTTCGTTTCGGCCCACCACTGGGCCGAGACCGGCTCTACGCCGAAGGGTCCCTCGGATTTCCTGCTGGAGCTCAAACACGCCACCGAGGCGCCCGGCACCGATCTCGCCACCGCCGTGCGCATCGACCGCTGGGCGCAGGGCCCGCCCCCCGACGCGGTCAACCCGTTCACCGACAACCCGGCCACCGCCGATTGGCCCCGCGATCCCCTCGGAAAACGCCGCCCCGCAATAGAATCGGGCGCGGCCCTGGTCCGCGCCGCCATGGCGGCACAGGCGGTATCCGGGAAGGCGGAACAAACAGCGGTATTCGATGGTCCGGCGCAGCTGGCATTGTTCGCCGATGCTGGAGAACTCGACGCCGGCCCCGGCATCGAGGCCGACGATCCGCAGGCCCCCGACGCCGATCCCGACGACCCCGAGGGCTGGGCGGCCGATGTCGACGCCCTGCTCGTCGAGCATTTCGCCGCCGACGATACGGTGCGCGAGGTGGAGCTGCCCGAGCAGCTGCCCGCGACCGCGCTGGTGGAGCTGCGGGCCGATCCGGCGAAATTGGCGGCCCGGTTGCGCCGCCCGCTACCGTATCCGCCGAGCCCGTTTACACGGCGCGGCACCGCATTTCACGCCTGGTTACAGCGCTGGTTCGGGGCCGAGCAGACGCTCGATCTGGAGGTGCTGCCCGGCGCGGTGGACCAGGGCGAGGCCGATGCCGAGCTGACCAGGCTGCAGGAGGCGTTCCTGTCCTCGTCGTGGGCCAACCGTAATCCGGTGGAGGTGGAGGTGGCCTTCGAAACCTCCGTCGCGGGCACGCTGATCCGCGGTCGCATGGACGCGGTATTCAGCGAACCGGGTGGGCGATGGCTGGTAGTGGACTGGAAGACCGGCGCGGAGCCGAGCCGCTCGGAGGAGAAGTCGGTGGCGATGCAGCTGGCGGTCTATCGGCTGGCCTGGGCCCGGCTGATGGCCACTCGCACCGGGACCGACGAGGCGCAGATGCTCGAAAGGATCGGCGCCGCATTCCATTACGTGCGTACCGGCCGCACCATCGCCCCACCGAACCTGCCTGGCCCCGCGGAACTCGGCGCGCTGATCACGGCAACCCCGCTGGCCTGGTCGCCCCCGGACCAGGACGCCGCTGATACGCCGGACTGACATGGGCGCCTAGGGCTAGGCTACGCATCCACTTTTCGCAGAAGCCGGGGCGATCTCGGGCTGTTGCAAAATGGTTTTCGGTGGTGCCGGCCGCGGAGCGGCCGGCACCACCGGGTCCGGTGGCCGGATGGCCGGGGCCGGGTGGCCCCCGATCAGCAGGTGGTGGGAGTCAGGTGTCCGGTGCCGATAGCTTTGAACAGGTTGTGCACGAGGGCGTGGAAGGCGAATTCTGCTGTGGCTCGGGTGATTCCGCGG
>Ga0185299_10002187_pt1 | contig 31733 bp, 28 predicted proteins | sample PaiPotPPA55metaG_FD_128002 | JGI IMG/M metagenome (GOLD analysis project Ga0185299, IMG submission 128002) | Iron sulfur acid spring bacterial and archeal communities from Banff, Canada, to study Microbial Dark Matter (Phase II) - Paint Pots PPA... ...
CATTCCTTTCGCCCTCACTTCGTCCCCACGCTGGTCAGGTAAGCCACAAGGTCATTAAGATCTTTGTCGTTCAAAATATCTGGATTGTACTGCGGCATCATCGACTCCCTGCTCTTCTGAAAGGAACGAAGCTTTTCTTTTTCGAGGAGATAGATTTGCTCGGTCGTGTCCATCATCTGGACTGTGAAATTGTCCTCGTTCAGAGCGACGCCCTTGATTTGCCTTCCATCGGCAGTCACGACGGTGACGGTTTCGTATTCCTGGGGAAACTCTTTCGTGGACTCGGTCAGTCCCCATGCCAGCCGGCGGCTGGGATTGCGAACTGAATCAATGATGGCTTCTCTGGTCCGCGAGCCACCTACGGCCGTCAGTTCGGGACCTACGCGTCCACCTTTGCCCTCGACCATGTGGCAGAGTGAGCAATTCGCGTCGCCATAAAAAAGTGCCTTGCCATGGGCGACGTCGCCCATGGGCCTGGCTGGCGCTTTTACTTCCTGGCTCCGGATATAAGTAATGATCTGCCAAATTTCTTCATCGGTCATGCCGACGCCTTGGCCGTTCGTTCCGTTAGCCGGCATGACCGTGCCGGGTATTCCGTTACTGATCACCTGAAACAATTCTGCGTCGGAATGGGCATGCTTCTTTTGTGCCCGAGTCAAATCGGGACCGCGGCCACCACCGTGCGCGCCCAGGCCGTGACAAAGCGCGCAATTGATGCGGAACTCAAACTCGCCCGCCTTCGCCGCCTTGGCGTCACCAGCATAAGGATTGTGATCGTCCGCACGGCTCGCTGTTGCCAGAAACACTATCGCGAGTAAGCCTGCCCACGCCGGAGTTCTCAGAACTAGTTGTACTTTGTGTTTAGTGAAAAGCATGCACCTTGGTCCTCGAGCGATCCGCCATGCCCCTAGAGAATACCGATGTTACCATCAGCCTCACCGTGGACATCCGCACCACAGGTATCCCGATACAAAGATCACAGGCGGCTCCGCGGTTCAAACCTGTGGAACAGGGGTAACTCGGTAACGCTAGCGCCGCACGCAACTCAAAGTAATCTGAGGGCATACCTTCTCAGCTGAGGCCTTGGGCAATGCGCTTGGCTGCGGGCAAATTGTTCGTGCTTCTCTCAATCTTCGCGTCGTGCCTGGCGTGCACCCGGCAACAGGGCACGACACCGCAGAGAAGCTCAAGATACCCATAGGGGCCCCAAGTGCCCCGCCCCGTGCTGGCCAGTCAGGCGTCCCCGCCTCCCTCAGTCTCGCAGGCTCGAAACGCCAGTCTATCCCGTATACGGCGACAAAAAAGAATGTGAAGCGTGCTCCTCGGGTGGGCAGCGTCAATTCATCTTCCAAGGGGACGGCAGTCGGTCTGTGCTTGAAGACGTGATAGATGTGCCGGAGCCTTCCCTCCATTAAACAAAATTCAGCGCAGGGGTTCTTCCGGCGTTCGTACATGTTCAGGACGGAAGCCTATTCCGATCACGCGGGCGGGAATGCGACGCAGCCACGGCCATTGCTGCATTAGTTTTAGTGGCCACGGAACGGCGACAGGCCGGGAGCTGGACAGTATCCGGCTGATCACGTTATTTTGGATCAAGACCTGCAACCGCTGAGTGGCGCGAGTGGGAAATTGTCTGCGCCGCTGGACCGCGTGCAGGTCCTGGTCGCGGGGAGAGCCCGCAGCAAGTTTCGCGGACAGAATATTAGCTGCGGCCACCGCGTCCTGGATCGCGAGATTGATTCCCACTCCTCCCACGGGTGACATCGCATGCGCCGCGTCGCCTATACACAGTAGGCCCGGACGCCACCACCGCGTCAGGCGATCAACCCTAACTGTCAGAAGGCTTACGTCGTTCCAGTCTCGCAGCTCGTTAACGCGGTCACGCAAGACTGGCTCCAGGTTGGCAATATCCGCGCGAAATTGTTCGATTCCCCGCTTGCGAATCTCATCCGCAGCTCCCTTAGGAATGAGAAAAGCGCACTGCCAGTAATCCTCGCGGTCGATCATGATGAACATTCGGCCGGGTTCGACGTGCCCCAGGGACTGACCCGGATCGCTGGGACGCCGGCTGATCCTCATCCACAGGACATCCATGGGAGCGCCTAAGTCCGTCACTGGTAAACCCGCTCTATCGCGCACGATGGAATGCCGGCCATCGGCTCCGACGGTAAGCTGGGCACGAACCTCCATCACGCCGTTCGAAGTTCTTGCCCTCGCGCCGATGATGCGTCCATTTTGCTCGATAAGGTCTGTGGCCTGAGCTTGCATCGTGACTCGAAAACGTGGATAACGCCTGCCCTGCTCGACGATGAAGTTCAGAAAATCCCATTGCGGCATCAGCGCGAGAAACTTGCAATGGGTTGGAAGATGAGTGAAGTCGGCGATCTTGAACACGTCGTTGCCAACCTGGCCGGCAAGTTCACGCACCTCTTGATGAGGGTGCCTCAGGAACTCCTCCAGAAGACCAAGTTCATGGATCAACTCCAGCGTGGAAGGATGAATGGTATCGCCACGAAAATCGCGCAGAAAGTCGGCATGCTTTTCGAGGACAACAACGTCCACACCCGCGCGCGCCAGCAGAAAGCCAAGCATCATTCCAGCCGGGCCCCCGCCGACGATGCAGCATCCCGTATCGATAGTTGCGTTGACCGGTTCCATTTCGCTTACCCGCCGTACATGTACGGCGGGTATCTGGGGCCCATACGTTCAGCACTCTACACTGGAGATTCCCTTCGCCTTGAGCCGATCTTGCCTTAGGTTGAAGACTTTTTCATTGTAGGAGTGTAAGTCATTGATATTTCAGCCTTTCCAGTGAAAAGCTTGGGGCTGGGGAAGGCCGAGATGGGCAAGCACGCGATAGGCGAACTCGCGGGCTATGTCATCTAAGCTGGTCGGCCGGTAATAGAAGGCCGGGATTAGAGGAAAGACGGTGGCCCCGGCATCGGCGGCTCGGTACATGTTGCGGATGTGGATCTTGTTGAGCGGCGTTTCGCGCACGCAGAGTACCAACGGACGCTTCTCTTTCAGGCAGACGTCGGCCGCACGTTCGATCAGGTGTGAGGCGATACCGTTGGCGATGCGAGCCAGAGTGCCCACGCTGCAGGGGATCACGATCATGGCGTCGGCGGGATAAGAACCGCTGGCCACATTGGCCCCAATGTCAGCGTTCGATTGCTCCTTGATCTTGGACTCGATGATCTTGGACTCGATGACCTTGGGCTCGATGCGTGCAGGAATTCGGGTTGAAGGTTTCGTGGAACTTCGTGGCGAGGTTTTTTCGCTTGTGACGTTCTCGCCATGGGAGAGGATCTGGCTGACGAGATTTGAACGTCCCTGGATGTCAAGTTCTTCGGCGAGAACGCGCAGCCCGGAGTCCGATGCAATGAAGTTTACCGTCTGAATGCGCACGTCACGCTCGACGGCCAGCAGCAGTTGCCGCAGGAACGCTGATCCGCTGGCGCCGGTGGTAGCGATGGTCAGATTTTGTGGTGGATGATTCGGCAAAGCTTCTCCGGCGAGGCGGACGTGGCCCCGAACTCTGGAGCATAGGGAGTAGCCGAACCGGAGTCAAGGCGAAGAGATGAAAGTTGAGACAAGAGCGTAGGAGCTAGTAGCCGGCTTTTATGGCATCAACAGCTAATTTGCGGTCCCGACGAAGCGTGGCGCAGTTGCATGCGCTGGCTGGAGTGGAACGCGAAATCCGCGCGCAGGATTCGCAAAGTCGTCGCAAATATCTTCGCGAGTTTACCCAAGCTTTCACCGACTACGATTCTGTTTTGGATGGTCAACAGATTCAGAATACTCTGTACGCAGCCGATGTGGTCCTGATCGGAGACTATCATGCTCTGGCAGCCGCTCAGCGTTATGCGGCAACGCTCATCGAGCAGCGCGCGCTGACCGGTGACCGGCCGGTAGTGCTCGGAGTCGAAACCATATTCGCACGAGATCAGCACATTCTGGACGAATGGTGGCGACGGGAAATTGATGAGAACGAATTGCGTCAGCGCATTCGCTTCGATCTGGACTGGGGATATGAGTGGAGTCCGTTCTATGAACTCCTGGTCGCCGCGCGCGACCACGGGGAGGGCGTGTATGGCCTCGATTGCATGCCCCGGGAAAGCCTGCGGAAGATCGGAGCACGCGATCGTCACGCGGCAGCGAAGATCGCCGAAATCCGCGAGCGTCATCCGGGGGCGGCGATTTTTGTGCTGTTCGGCGAATCTCACCTCGCACCGGGACACCTGCCTCGCGTTCTGCACGAGCAGCTCCCCGCCGCTAAAATCTTGACCGTGCTACAGAATGTCGATGCACTGTATTGGCGTGCCGCGGGTGAGCGCGCCGCAAAGGTGGACGCAGTCCGCGTTCAGGATAATGTTTTATGCGTCTTCAATGCCACCCCCCTTGAGAAATACGAAAGCTACCGCTTGTTTCTAGATCAGTGGAGCCGCTGCGATAGTGGACCCGATTTTGCGCCGTCGATCTACAACCTGGTCAACAGCCTGGCCAGCTTTCTCGAAATCAACCGCTATTCGCCCCACAACGGCACGCAGCCGAAGTTCTTGGTCGACATGCTTCCGGAGGTCCATGGCAAATCGTCGGATGCGACGGTTCGTCGGCTACTGTCGCGCAAGGGCATCGGTGGGCAGCAACTTGAAAGCATGCTGGCGAATGTGGAAGAACGCGGCAGCGCCTATTTCCCGGAGTTGAACGCGTTCTGCATCCGCGAATTTCAACTCGTGCACGCTGCCGAGGATGCTGCCCGCTTTTTGCATCACGCCTGTCAGGGACTGCCGAAGCGCCTGAACGGTCACGGTAAGATCGGCGATGGCGCGCCCGCAAAAGACAACGCGTCTGCAGCAATCGATGCCTTCTATACGCGCGTCATCGAAAATGCCGTAGCTTACTTTGGCTCCCGAGTGCTCTATCCGCCAAGGCTTCCATCCGGGACGGAGACGTCCTTCACGTTGTCACGCACCGCATGCGAGAAGGCCGCCTATGCTCTTCGGGCCGATGATGAGAAGTTTGATTCCATCACACAAGAGTGGGGATATCGCATGGGAAGCAAGCTCTACGACGCGTATCTCGCCGGCCGCGTGAGGCCCAGCGGATTGCGCCGCCTGTTTCTGGCTCACCTCAACGAACCCGGTGTTGCCCGCAAGGTTTCGATCGCGGTCATGGCGAGAGTGCGCTCCGCGGCTCGCACGGCGCACGCTTAAGGCTCGGACCACGGAGATGCTAAGCTAGAAACCGCCTGATGGAATCCTAAGCACCATCCGCACAAGTTTCACGTGAACGCTGAATCCATTCGCAAATTGTTCGAGCAAGTGCGCCACGGCAAAATCACGCCCGACGACGCCGTGGACCGTCTGCGTCATTTGCCATTTGAAGATCTTGGATTTGCCAAAGTCGATCACCATCGCAGCCTGCGGGTGGGCATGCCCGAGGTGATTTTCGGAGAGCGCAAGACGGCATCGCAGACGGCAGAGATTTTCGCACGTCTGGCAAAGCACGGGGGCAACGTGCTGGCTACGCGGACTGATAGGAAGCAGTTTACGGCGGTAAAGAAAAAAGTCCGCAACGCAGAATATCGCGAACTGGCGCGGGCGATTGTCCTTCGGCAAGATGCGCGTATCTATGGCAAAGGCGTGATCGCTGTGGTTTCGGCTGGTACCAGCGATATTTCTGTCGCGGAGGAAGCTTTGCTGACTGCAGAACTGATGGGCAACAATGTTGAACATTTCTACGATGTGGGAGTCGCGGGACTCCATCGTCTGCTGGCTAATCGCGAGGCTTTGACGAAAGCCCGCGTGGTGATTGTCTGCGCCGGCATGGAGGGCGCTCTGCCCAGCGTCGTGGGGGGCCTGGTTGGCGTTCCGGTTATTGCCGTGCCCACCAGCGTGGGTTACGGGGCATCGTTCAAGGGGCTTACAGCACTCCTTGGCATGCTGAATTCCTGCGCTTCGAACGTTAGCGTGGTGAATATCGATAACGGATTTGGCGCGGGGTACGTAGCGTCACTTATCAACCGGCTGTAAATAACAGATGTGAATAAGAGAGGCGCGCTCGTGCCGCGCCTCTCATCTCACCCCGACTCAGCCTACATCCCCGACTGGCCCGAATCATTCTCCACGACCAGTTTGTTTTCTACGCTGAAGGCGCCGAAGAGCTGGTTGGCCCGAATTCCGGCGACAGTTTTATCCATGGTGTTGTCCACCGAGCCGTAGAGCACGACGTGACCATTATCCACGATGATGCGAATCGGCCGCGCCGGATCGATGGCATATTTGCTCAGCACAGAATCGCCGTAGATGGCGCGGGCGGCTCGAAGGCGCAGACCATCATCCATCAGCGAAACCGGTTCTAATGTGATGTTGTCAATCACATCTTTTACGCCGGGCATGTTCTGGATATCGGCGAGAGCCTCATCGCGGCCGACACCAGTTCGATCCTGCCCCTCCACAGTGACCACGCCGTCCTTCACGTTCAGCGCGAAATAATCGAACGTGATGTCGTAGCCGGAGCGCACATAGCGCAGTTTCTGAGCCAGTTTCTGCTCCAGTTGCGCATCTGGCACGTTCGGCCCCGCCACCGTGATCAAGTTTCGCACGCCCTGCACATTGGCAGCTTTGCGAGCGAGCTTAGCCGCGTCCAGTTTGCGCTGGTAGAGATCGACCGTACCCGTGAGGGTTACGATGCCGTCGTCCACGGCGGATCGCACAGAGCGGAATTGATCTTTCGCCGCCAGCTTCCCGGTCAGCGTGGTTTGAATTTGGTTGTCGTAGCGGGTTGCAGCCGCAGTTTGAGCGACTAGCGTGGCGCCTAACGCACCTACCATCAAGATTGAACCCACAGTTTTGAGAAAAGTTTTCCTTTTTCTTGCTACAGCAGTTGTCATTCGGTCACCTCCGACCCCATTGACAAAACTTCACAATTTAACCATCCAGTTAATTATTCGATGCGCGTAGATCGGGGTGAGATGCATGGGCTCCCGCGGACACGAGGCAGCGGCTTTTCAGCGGGCGGGCACCGGCGAGTCGCGATGTGCAGCGTCTTTTGTTTGTGCTGTCCTCTTGTCGGGGTCTTTGAGCGACACCTTGCGTCCGAGGACGTCCAGCCGGATGACGGCCGCCGCAGCCGTAAACCTTACGCGCACATTCGCGTCAAAAAGACTGACTACGATTTTGTCTCCAAGCGCCGGATCCCCACGCTGCGCGATGGCCTCTATTGCGGCGGCCCGGACAATCCAATCCTTGTCATTCAGCGCCGTTCTTACCAAAGCCCTTCCGGTGGCCGGGTCAGGATCGTGCGCCAGAAAAGCGGCCGCTACAGCGCGCACCGGGTGCGGATCTTTTTTGTGTGTATATCGCCACGCATCCCAACCGATGCCAGCAAAAGGAACGTAACCAATCCCCTGTTCGAGCCCAATTTTGGCAAGTTCTTTGGGATTGTGCAGGGTGTCCATCTGCTGAACTATTAGCCCGTCTCCTTTTCTTTCGCCGGTCAGCACATCGTAGTAGACGGCGTAGGCCGACCGGGTATCCTTCAAGTCCCGCAGAGAATGCGCGGCGGCCATTACGACGGCGATCCTGGCATCGCTTAACAACTTCTGCAGTTTAGGGATGGATTCTGTTGCGTGCATCTGCCCTAAGGCTGTGGCCGCGGCTGCTCGCACCGCGGGGTTGGGGTCGTTCAAAGCGCGCTCTGCCAAGCCCCTGGCGTGAGCATCGTCACCCAGCAGTCCAAGGGCGCGGATGCCGATGGCGCGTTGGCTGGCGCTCTTGCCCTGGGCAGCAGATTCAAACATTGACCAGGCCTTTTCTGTCCCGGTTAATGGGTAGGCGGAAGGCAAGCTACAGACAGCAACAGCCGCCGCACAAGCAACCACCACGGAAATTCGGGTGAACCGGTCGAGGATCAAGCGTCCTCCAGACACAGCTTTTTCTCAGCCGGTGGCAGAGATGCCAGCAATAAGCGACTCTAAGATGCAGGGAAGGCAGAAAGGGTGTACCGGCAACCAACCGTCATATTTGCCGTAAAGATACCGGGGCGATTAGCGCCGGCGCATACGACTCCTGCTTTTGGAGGATTTCGGAGGAACACGCGGCATCGTGCCAGGCGTGTTCTCGCCTGCAAACACCCGCGCGAAGATCTTATCCACGTTCTTCAACTGCCGTTGCAGATCGAACGCGTACTCGATCTGCTTGCGCGGAACTCTTCCCCTGATTTCCTTGTCGGCCAGCACTAACTGATGGAAGTCTAGCCCTTCTTTCCAGGCCCGCATCGCATGCGCTTGCACTAAACGGTAGGCATCCTCGCGTGAAACTCCATGCTCCACCAAGTCGAGCAGAAGCTGGCCGCTGAAGATCAGTCCGTGCGTGCTCTCCAGGTTAGCCATCATCCGTTTCGGATAAACGAACATAGTTTCGATCAGATTGGACGTCTTGCTCAACAGGTAATCAACCAGGGTGGTCGAATCGGGCAGAATAACGCGCTCGGTCGAGGAATGAGAAATATCGCGCTCGTGCCATAACGCAACGTTTTCGAATCCGGCTTGAGCATTGCCGCGAACCACACGCGCCAAGCCACTGATCTGCTCAGAGGTGATCGGATTTCGCTTGTGCGGCATCGCCGAAGACCCCTTTTGTTTCTCGCTGAAAAACTCCTCGGCTTCGCGAACCTCGGTGCGCTGCAAATGACGGATTTCGGTTGCAATCTTGTCCAAGGTAGAGGCGACCACAGCCAGCGTCGCGAGATAGTGCGCGTGCCGGTCACGCTGGATGACCTGCGATGACACTGCCGCCGCCTTCAGGCCCAGACGAGCGCAAATCCTCTCTTCGATTTCCGGCGTGAGATGCGCAAAGATACCAACCGCTCCAGAGAACTTCCCGACTCGCAGGTCTTCAGCGGCCGCGGCAAAGCGTGCAATATTTCGCTGTGTTTCGGAATACCAGTTTGCCAGCTTGAATCCAAAGGTGATGGGCTCAGCGTGAATGCCATGCGTACGTCCCACCATGGGCGTATCTTTGAACTCCCACGCGCGCCGTTCGAGCACCTCAGCCAACCGTTCAAGATCCTGCGCAATGAGAGCCGAGGCCTGCTTGATCAGCAAAGCCTGTGCGGTGTCGACCACATCGTTGGAAGTGAGCCCATAGTGAAACCAGCGCGCATCCGGCCCAACGATCTCGGCCACGGCCGTGGTGAAGGCAATCACATCGTGGCGCACTTCGGCTTCAATCTGGTGGATGCGTTCCACGCTGAAATCGGCGCGCTCCCGGATGGCCTTAGCCGCCGTTTTTGGGACCATTCCCGCCTCGGCCAAGGTCTCAGTGGCAGCGACTTCTACCGCCAGCCAGGTACGAAAACGGTTTTCATCACTCCAAATGCGGCCCATTTCCGGGCGGGTATAGCGCGGGATCAAGGCGGATACGCCTCCTGTCTCTGGCTCTGAAAAGCAGGACAGAGGATTCTAAATCGAGCGGCAAAAAGAGGCCAGCAGCGAGGCGGAGCGGCGAAAGCATCTGTTTTAAATATACGATCGCGATACGATACAGCTATATTTAGAGTGGATCGGGAAACGATACAATCACCGCATGAAAAAGCTCACTTTGTCAGACTATCAAGCACTGGCGGAGTTCCGTTACCAGATCCGACGTTTCCTCCGTTTCAGCGAGCAAGTGATAAAGAAGGCAGGTTTGGAAAGAGGCCAGTACCAATTGATGCTGGCGATCAAGGGCATGCCGGCGGACGTGCGTCCGAGAATCCGCGAATTGGCCGGTCGTCTGGAAATCCGCCACAACAGTGCGGTGGAATTGGTGAACCGTCTGGAGGCTCGAGGATTTGTCCAGCGCACGCGGGCTCAGGACGATCGCCGCGAGGTCCTCCTCGCGCTCACTCCCAGGGGAGAGAAAGTGCTCGCCGAACTGGCGCTGCATCATCACGACGAACTGCGCAGTGCGGGACCAGAACTGGTGACAGCTCTTCGCCGAATCATGCGGGAGGGTAGCGACGCTAGTCCGCAGCACTCTGCACCGCCTCTCGACAGAGGAAAGAACAGCAAGCATCCATGAGCACTCTCGACGACCAGGTTCCAAAAGAAGTGGCCGTATCGGCGGATTCAATCCTCGCCGCGACGGCAAAGCTGGGAACACGGGCCGCAGATTCACCGCCTGCGTCGTTCCGCATGTTGCTGATCTCGCTTTTGTCGGCCGCAATCGGCCGGGTGGCGGGAATCCTGGCCTTCCCTCTGTATAAGTTGATCGAAGTTTTCACTAACCTTTTCTTCTTCCATCGCTGGTCGGCTGACTTCGCCAGGGCAACACAACCACTTGGGTTGGATGGTCATCGTCACTCCGGTTATCGGCGGCAATCGCGATCGGTACTGGAGGTCCATTCGGGGCGGAGGGTCCCAGCATTCAAACTGGTGGTGCGATCGGCTCGCTCGTCGGTCAAGCCTTCCATACCATGGAAGTCGAAATGCAAAGCGGAAGTCGGCCCTGCATAGTCCCAAAGGTAAAGTTCCTGGCATCAGGATTTGTATTGCCAACAGACGGCGTCTTTGATTATCCTTCCGCAATCCTCAGAGCCCGGGCACTCTCGGGAGATGTGTATCCGATGGCGACCGCTGAATCCAAACGACTACCGTATTATCCCCGCAGCCCGCTCCTGCGTGCGAGCGCGCAATACCGGCTTCGCGTCATCCTTCGCTGTCGATCTGCCTGTCTACCCGTCAAAGATACGATCCAGCGATAAAGAGCAATTCCATTCCGAACTCAGGGAGGGGCGATGCCGAAGCTACAGGGTAGGTTCATCTGGATTAGTTTTCTCGCAACCGTCTTTGTTGCCCAAGCCTTTGCCCAAGGCGGCGCGACGGGTGCGATCACCGGTACGATTCAAGATCCCAGCGGCGCTGTCGTAGCCAACGCAGAAGTTCGCATCACCAACCAGGACACCGGAGTACTGGAACGCAGTGTGACTTCTGGGGCCGATGGTTCATTCACCGCTCCCCTTCTGCCGGCGGGCGAATACACGGTGAGCGTTCATGGAGCCGGCTTTGCCGAATCCACGTTTCGCGACATCGCCGTGCGCGTGACCGAGACTACGCGCTTGATCGCTAAACTGAGAACTCAGGCAGTGCAACAGCAGGTGGAAGTGCAGGCTCAAGTGCAGGAGGTTGATACAACCGATGCGACCACGGGGCAGGCGATTGAATCGGGAACCATCCGCAACCTGCCCCTTGCTACACAAAACTTTCAGCAGTTACTTACGCTATCCAGTGGCGCGCAAGGTGAATTGAATGCCGCCTCGCAATTGGGACGCGGAAACGTTCGCATTGAAGTGAATGGCCAGCGCGAGGATAACAACAACTATCAGATCGAAGGCATCAGCGCGACGGATTATAACGTCGCCGAGCTGACCACGACTCCGTTGCCTAATCCTGCAGTGATTCAGGAATTCAAGGTGCAAACATCCCTCTACGACGCCACCCAGGGCCGGAACGGAGGCGGCAACATCAATGCGATTCTGAAGACGGGAACCAACGCGTTCCACGGGGAGGCGTACGAATTCTTCCGCAACACCGTACTGGACGCTAACGACTACTTCCTCAACGCCGCGGGCGAGTCCAGGCCCGTGATCCAGCAGAACATTTTCGGCGGTGATCTGGGCGGACCGATCGGGTCCGGGGGAAAACTCGGTTTCTTCTTCGTCAACTATTCCGGGACACGCCAGCGCAGCGGCGATTCCCAGGGAACCATCATCAGCACGCTTATCCCCTATATTCCCGCTGCGTATCGTGGCCCCTCCGGCCAGGCCGCTCTGGCTTCTGCTTTCGGCGTCACTAGCATCGATCCGGTCGCGGCATCGCTGCTGGCGTTTCAGAGCAACCAGTTTGGTTCAGCTGCCAACGGCTATCTATTCCCCTTGCCCAACGTACCCAGTGGAACAGCTGCCGGCAAGGTCGTCCCCTTTACAACCAGCATCCCCGGCACCTACACGGACAATCAGTTCACCGCCACCTGGGATCGCGAGTTCCGCAACTCTCGGGACAAAGTATCGGCGCAATTCTTTTTTCAAGATTTCGAGTCGGACGTGCCCTTTGGCGCCGGCGGCCTACAGGCCTCTTTGGGCGGCAGCATCAGCAACGGAGATCTCAACTTTCCCTACCAGCTTCCGGTTAAAGACCGCGTCTTCTCCCTCACCGAGACTCACATCTTCTCGCCGGCGCTGGTCAATGACTTCCGCCTCGGGTTTATTCGCATCAACTACAGCGACATTAACGTTCCGCCTGTCACAGCGAGTCAGGCAGGTATCACCCGGCCCACCAACAATCTGACCGACAGCATTTACAAGTTTACTTTCGTCAGTTCTGGATTTCAGTTTGGTCCGACGCCCCAGGCCAACCAGTCTCAGGCGCAGAACAACTTTAATTTCATAGAGACGCTGGGCTGGGTCAAGGGGAAACACAATTGGCGGTTTGGAGGCGAATTCACGCCGGTGAGTCTCAACAAGAAGTTCCCCCAGGTCTTTAACGGGCAGCTTTACTTTGGGAATTCTACTGTCACTGATTTCGCAAATTTTCTGCAAGGCACTCCAGAATTCAGCTTTGGTGGCGGCGGCGTCTACAACCATAATTACCGCCAGAAAAACTCCGCCGTTTTCGTGCAGGACGATTGGAAGGCCACTCAGAACCTGACCTTGAATCTCGGACTGCGCACCGAATTCTTCGGTGCCTGGACCGATAACGCATGCCACATCGGCAATATGGAATCGGATCTCACCAAGTCCGGCCAGTATCCTTTCATCTATCCCAGCTGCGTTAATAAGCTCGGGGTTGCCGGCTTGACCGGAAATGCTTCTGGAACGACATTCAAGAATAACGTGTCTACCGGCATCGGCCCGCGCGTGGGATTTGCCTGGGACGTTTTCGGCCATCACAACACAACCCTCCGCGGCGGTTACGGAATCTTCTACGTTCGCGAGGATATAGGAGCGGTCGACCAACTCAGCTTCCAGTCGCCGTTCATCCCCATCGTGTTTTTCGGTCAGACGAAAGGCTTCACCATGTCTGATTTCTTCACCGGAACTCCCGCCATCAATTCCAACGCCGTTCCAGCCGCCGGACAGCTTTCAGGCGCATGGCTGCCCTGCCTGGCGCATCTCATCAGCTTCGCCCCCAGTGGCACTCCATCAGTAGGAGACGGGAACTATGCCTGCACCGGCGGCCCAGGCGTGAACTCCACGCAGAACCTGTTTGTATTGGAAGTCCCGCGCCACTTCGTGGTCCCCAACACGCAGCAATGGAACCTGACCATACAGCGCGATTTGGGACGCAAGTGGGTGCTGGAAGTCGGCTACGTGGGAACTAAGGGCACCCACCTGCGCGAAACTCGCGACGCCATTCAATCGGTAAACGCCACTCCAGCTAATCCTTTCACCGTCACCGACATCACCGGCCACTCCTATCAAATCACCAACAATACATTTTCCAACGCCATCGCACGTACGCCCACGCCCGGACTGAATGGCTATTCGGGCTACCAGATTTTCGCCAACGATGCTTATTCCATTTACCACTCGCTCCAGTCAACAATATCGCGGCGCTGGGAGCGTGGTTACCTCCAGGCCGCTTACACATTTTCCAAAAACATTGACGCGACTTCGACAGGAAACACTGCCAACAACACCGCTTTCAACGATGAGAGCACGATCGATGCCTCGCGCGGAATCTCTGACTTCAATCGCCCGCAGGTGTTAAAAATCAGCTACGTCTACGAACTCCCATTCTTCGCTCACGCGGCGGGGTTCAGGAATAGGGTGATGGGTGGATGGTCAGTGAGCGGCGTCACCAGCTTCCAATCGTCCCTACCATTTTCAGTTGTGGATTCGAACGGCGGTAACGCCTTCCTGGGGGCCGGAACGTCGCCCGTGGGCGCCAGTCTGGCACCCGGCGCCACCATCGCCGGCGCGATGACCTCGGGCAGCATCTCGCAGCGGCTCAGTGGGTATCTGAACCCGGCGACTTTTAACGCGAACCCCTATCTCTATTACCCAACCACACCGGCTGGGCAGTGCGCTACTCTGAACGACCGTACCGGGAACACTTGCACCACCGGATTCGGCGATCTCGGTCGCAACATCTATCGGGGCCCATTCCAGCAGAACTGGGATTTCTCACTCATCAAGCACTTCAAGCTTACCGAACGGCAGGACCTCCGCTTCGCCGCCGATTTCTTCAATCTGTGGAATCACCCGAATTTCGGTACTCCTCTCGTGACGGACATCGAAACCGCAGTTTGCCAGGCGGGCGTCAGTGGTTGCCCGTCCAACGGCATACTACCGGCCAGCGCGACCCCATTTGGCCACATCGTAAACACCACGGGTACGCCGCGCCTTATCCAATTCTCTCTGCGCTGGTCGTTCTGATGGGCTTTAACAGAAATAGCCGGGAAGCGTCTCTTCCCGGCTCAATCTCCAACCGAAAATCACTGTCTCCCTCTAAGGCCGCTTCTCCGCCCCCGCGATCAGAGGACGCAAGGCTTCCACTGAAAATCCCAAGGTCCCGCCGGAGAATCCATCGATATACGCTGAGTTCACTCCGATTACCTCCGCATTGGAATTGAACACCGGACCGCCGCTGCCGCCATGCGCTGTGGGAGCGTCATAGATGAGCTTGTCTCCCACAACGTCTCCCAAATGCCCGCACGTGGTCGAGGGGCGAATCAATGAAAGCGCGGCCAGTTCACTTGCCGCCGTAATATCATTGTGCCGGTACGCCAGCCTTTGATAAATGCCGCTCGGAGATTTAGCAACCATTCCTGCAATCCCCATGGGATACCCAATCACAGTGACGAGTTGTCCGGGCAGCGCGTTTCCTTTTGCCAGGGGTAGCACTGCCAGGGCGCGCACTGCAGCCTTATCCTCGATCCTCAAAACGGCCAGATCACTCGTAGACGAAACCGCACCCGGGGTTAGACTGACGGGCGTCATCGAGCCCGGAAAAAACACGACTAGACTCTCCAGCATGGCGGTCGCGCCGCGATCAATCAGCGCCTCCGCTCCGCTATCGCCATACCACGGTTCAGCCACGTGCCGATTAGTGGCAAGCAGTCCGTCGCCAACCAGAAATCCTGTGCCGGAAACCCGCGCCCGAATAGCCGCGGGCTGATTGGCGAACCCAACCTGGTAGACACCGTAAATGTAGCCAATGGAGTTTCTATAACGGCTCAGCACCAGGGCGGGGGTGGCCTGCTCTTTCTCGAGCTGCGCCACCTGTTGCGTCAGCGTATGCACCTGCTTCTGCAAGTCGTCAGGCTGAGGACCCAGCGCGGTGGCGGGGGCATAGTAATGGAACATGGCCACTGCGCCAATCAGCAGCACCATTCCGAGCACGGCTTGCATCGTCTGCTGCCAGCTGTCGGTAACTTCGCTCGATCCCTGTGGAATCTCTGGTTCGGACATGAGTGCGGAAAAATGACCGTTCCTCCAGTTTTGTGAAGGCACCAGTCTTACAGCTGGCGAGTCGTCATCTTGCCCTGTCTGGCAGGGCTTTTCCACAGTACGGAAGATAATGTACGAGGGTACCGAAAACAGGTTGGGGAATGGCAGTCCGTCGCAGCCGGACTTCAAAGATCAACTTGATTCTAGACTAGGGCTTCCCGATTCCAAGCCGCCTGGCCATTTCGTCGTAAAGGAAACCTTTTCCCGGGGCATAGGGCTGCACCCATTCGCCGTCAATCACGAATTGAGGGATGGCGCGTTTGCCCGTGCGTGTGACGACTTCATCCGCCGCGCCCGGCGTAGTCTCGATATCGACCTCTGTGTAAGCAATGTTGTTTTTGGCCAGAAAGCGCTTGGCTTCGCGGCAATCAGGGCACCAGGCTGAAGAGTAAACGGTAAGTTCCATAGACCTCGCAATGATCCGGCGTACGGACGTAGCACGCTACGTTCGCTTGATGCTTATCCTACACGCGTTGAGGCTGAGCCACCGTACGCTCATTCACAATGTTACCCGTGTTCAGCGTGGAGGCAGGCTCAAACAGCACAATCCAGCATTCTTCATCCGCGACCGGACGATGCTCCACGCCACGAGGAATGACAATGAACTCACCTTCCTCGATCCACTCGTGGCGGTCGCGAAACTCCATGCGGAACCGTCCCTTCACGACCAGAAACATCTCGTCTTCATTCTCGTGATGATGAAAGACAAACTCGCCCTTGGTCTTCACCAGTTTCACTTGCTGTCCGTTAAGCTCGCCCGCGATGTGAGGTTTGTAATATTCCGCAATCTTCGCAAACTTCTCGGCGATGTTAACCTTGCGCATCAGATCCTCCGGATCTTCCACTGGATCAGATTCATCCTGCTGACAGGCGTCGCAAAAGGTTGCAGATTAACGCGGTCTTAAATTTATTGCAGGCGACCAACGGCCCACCGGGACTGCATTTCGTCAGATCTGACCCGTACCGCCGTCCACATTCAAATCTACACCGGTGATATAAGAAGCCTCATTGCCGGCCAGGAAAAGTACGGCATGACCCACTTCCTCTGGCGTGCCGAACCGCTTCATGGGAACCCGGGTCTTAATACCGGCGGCAAACGCGTCTTGCGCCGCCTGCGGCATCCCCGACCGTCCAAGGATCGGAGTTTCAATCGGACCCGGACTGACAACGTTCACGCGAATGCCACGATCCACCAGTTCGGCTGCGAAGGTGCGGGCAAGCGAGCGCACCGCCGCCTTGGTGGCTGAGTAAACGCTGGCCCCGGCGTAGCCCTTCGTGCCGACCACAGATGCGTTCAACACAATACCGGCGTTGTCGTTAAGGTGCGGAAGCGCCTTCTGCAACGTGAAATACAGGCCCTTCACGTTGATGTCGAACGTTTCGTCAAAAAGCTGCTCCCCGCTGTCGCCCGCGGGAGCGAACTTAGCGATGCCGGCATTGGCGAAGAGAGCGTCGATCTTGCCAAACTTCGCAGTCACTTGCGCGTATAACTTATCGATATCTGCCAGCTTGGAAACATCGGCTTTCACCGCCAGCGTACCTTCGCCAATGGCTTTGACCGCTTCGTCCAGCGTCTTCTGGTCCCGTCCCGAGATCGCGACCTGGGCTCCCTCTTCGTGAAACAGTTTGGCGGTAGCAAGTCCGATTCCACTGTTGCCGCCGGTAACTACGACCGTCTTTCCTGCAAATCGTTTTGCCATACGAAATCTCCTATATGAATTAGCGATCCGGTCAAGGCCAAATGTGAACCTGATCCAGCTATTTGTACACTTTGATGAGTGTCAAACTATTTCGGTGCAAATTCTTGAGGCGGCGTGCTACATTCAGATCTGTCGCATGGAACGAAAAGAATTAGCCCGGATTTCCAAGGCCTTGAGCGACCCCACTCGCCTGCAGATTTATGAAGGGATCTCCGCGCACAAGGAGATGTTTTGCGGTCAGGTAGTCGAGAAATTCGGGCTGACGCCGGGTACTGTTTCGCACCATCTTAAGATTTTGGCGGACGCGAATTTGATCGAGACGCGCCGGGAAGGGCAGTTCATCTATCTTAAGTCGCGGCCGGAAACAATCCGCGCCTATGGGCAAGCGTTAGCAATCATAGCAGGCAAAACAAAAGCCGCCAGCTCGCGCTGACGGCCGATAAGCAATTAACGAACGCCTAGCTGTTCTCGTACAGCAACACGCCTTCGGTTTTCTCCGCATCCACCGGACGGTAGAACAGCTTGTTGTCCTCGAGGAAGACCTCGATAAACGCCGGCCGCGTGGTGATCGTTCCCTGAATCAGCGCCTCCGACAGCGGGTCTTCAATGTATTTCTGTAGCGCTCTACGCAGTGGCCGAGCGCCGTAAGAGCGGTCCGTCAAAGTTTGGTTGAGGATCCACTTCTTGGCCTCATCCGCCACCGAAACGGTGATCGCCTTTTGCGCCAGGTTCTGGTTGAGCTGGGTGACCATAAGCTCGAGAATCTGGATAAGATCCGCTTCGCTCAGAGCCAGGAACAGAATGATCTCATCCAACCGGTTCAGGAATTCCGGATTGAAGGTGCGTTTCACTTCGCCCTTCACCAGTTCCTCAACCTTGCCCGAAACCTGATCTTCATTCGTCGATTGGAAACCAAATCCCTCGCGCTTCTGCAAGTGCCGAGCCCCGATGTTCGAGGTCATGATAAGGATCGTGTTCTTGAAGTCGACAGTATTGCCCAGCCCGTCCGTGAGCTGGCCGTCTTCAAAAACCTGCAGCAGGATGTTGAACACATCCGGATGCGCCTTCTCGATTTCATCCAGCAGCACCACCGAATAGGGAGCACGTTTCACCCGTTCGGTAAGCTGGCCGCCCTCTTCGTATCCCACGTATCCCGGAGGAGAACCGATCAGCTTCGAAACCGAATGCTTCTCCATGAACTCCGACATATCGAAACGAACTAAGGCCTTCTCCGTTCCGAACATGAATTGAGCCAGGGTACGCGCAACTTCCGTCTTGCCTACGCCTGTCGGTCCCAGGAACAGGAACGACCCGATTGGCCGGTTCGGACTCTTCAATCCAGCTCGCGAACGCCGGATCGCCCGAGCCAGGGCGCTGATCGATTTATCCTGCGAAATGATTCGCTTGTGCAGTTCTTCTTCGATACGCAGGAGCTTCTGAGTCTCTTCTTCCTTGATCGATGTGATAGGAACGCCAGTCCAGCGCGAAACTACATCTTCGATGTCCTCGCGGCCCACCACGCCGGTGGAGGATTCATCCAGGTGATATTTCTCGCGCAACGCGCGCAGATTCTCGCGCTCCTTGCGTTCTTCGTCCGAGTAGAACCGCGCCTTCTCGAATTCGTGGTTCGCGATCGCATTCTCCATGCGATGCACAATGAACTTGATCCGCTTTTGGACTTCGGTGATCTCCTCGGGCTGTGAGGTCTGGCGCAGCTTCACTCGCGCGCCCGCTTCATCCACCAGGTCAATCGCCTTATCCGGAAGGAAACGATCGGGAATGTAACGGTTCGAATGTGACACCGCGAAGGTTATGGCATCGTCCGTATAAGTTACAGCGTGAAACTTCTCATACCGATCCTTGATGCCGAACAGTATTTTGATCGCGTCCGCCTCATTGGGCGGAGGGACTTTCACAGCCTGGAAGCGCCGTTCGAGCGACCGATCTTTCTCGATCGACTTCCGATACTCACCCGGTGTGGTTGCTCCGATACACTGAATCTCGCCGCGCGATAATGCGGGCTTAAGAATGTTCGCCGCATCGAGCGACCCTTCCGCCGATCCTGCTCCCACCAAGGTATGCAACTCGTCAATAAAGATGATGGAATTTTGCGACTCCATCAGTTCCTTCATGATGGTCTTGAGGCGCTCTTCGAACTGGCCACGATACTTAGTTCCAGCAACGATCAAGGAAAGATCGAGCGCGAGTATTCGCTTGTCCGCGAGAAACGATGGAACCTCGCCGTCGGCAATTCGCTGCGCCAAACCTTCGACAATGGCCGTCTTGCCTACCCCCGGCTCGCCGATCAGTACAGGATTGTTTTTGGTTCGACGGCACAGAATCTGGACCACGCGCTCCAGTTCGCCGTCACGGCCGACCAGGGGATCGAGCTGAGTATCCATCGCCGCCTGCGTAAGATCGCGTGAAAATTCGCTCAACAATGAGGATTCGCGCTGACGCTGGGGCTGCGCCTTTTCCTGAGTGGTGCGCGCCAGTTCCTCGCGAATGGTCGAAAGCCGCAGTCCGCGCTCGTGCAGAATCTCTGCGGCAAAACATTTCTCTTCCCGCAGCAGTCCTAGCAACAAATGCTCGGTGCCAATGTGCCGGTGCGACAACCGCTCCGCCTCTTCAGCGGCGTAGGCTAACACCCGTTTGCACTCGTTGCTCAACGGAAGGTCCACCGACGTCGAAACCTTTTCCCGAATCGTGGTGTGGCCCTCAATCTGTTTGCGGATGGACTCAACCGAGGCGTGCGAGCGCAGAAAACGATTGGTCAGGGCCTTATCTTCGCGCAGGAGCCCCAGCAGCAGATGCTCTGTCTCTATATAAGGAGACCCGAACTGGCTTGCTTCGTAGCGCGCAAAGAAAATCACGCGCCTGGCTTTCTCCGTATAACGTTCAAACATGATGCCCTTCCCCCTGAAGCTTCCGGCCGAGAAGGCGTATGCCCGCTCAAACCTACCGAAACCCCACCCCGTCCATGTTCTTTGCTTTCATTTGGTTTCCGTCTTCATCCATTATGCAATTAAACGGCCACCAAACCCAAGCATAGAAACGTTTTTCTAATGTTACTGAAGGAACCTCTCAAAAAACCCTCCAGCTCGTCTTTGACTAATTTCTTGCACTTTGTCTTACTAATCTTTCGCAGCGCACTATTGTAATGACACTTCAATTACTCGGCAAAGACTCCGGCCTGATCTCTTCCACGCGCCCGCGCTGCAGCCGCAACACGCGATGACATCGGCGGGCAAACGACACGTTATGGGTAGCAATTAAGGAGGTGAGTTGGTGCTCGCGATGTAATCGCGCAATCAATTCGAAAACCGCTTCCGCCGTCTGCCCATCAAGATCGCCGGTCGGCTCATCCGCCAGCAACAACTTCGGACCGGTAATGAGCGCCCGGGCCAGAGCCACCCGCTGTTGCTCCCCGCCCGAAAGCTCTCCCGAACGGTGATGCCCGCGTTGCTCCAGACCAACCTCACGCAGCCAGCGTGAAGCTTCCGGCGCCGCCTGTGCCCAGCTTTGCCCTCGCACCAACAAAGGCATAGCCACATTCTCTGCCGCCGTGAATTCCGGCAGCAGATAATGAAACTGCCAGACGAAGCCCGCCTCGCGATTGCGAAACTCGGATGCTTGGTCCGCGGACAGAGAATTCAGCTTCAATTGCGCGCAGTATACGTCACCCGCTGAAGCATGATCAAGAGCGCTGAGGATGTGCAATAAGGTACTCTTCCCCGCTCCCGACTCGCCGACGATCGCGAGCATCTCGCCTCGCTTCACCTCAAACGATAAATTCTCAAAGAGCACCAGGTCCGATTCGCCGGACCGGAAAACCTTCTTCAATCCTTGAACCCGAAGCAGCGCCTCTGGTTCCGACAACTCAGGTTCCGCCGCCTCGTTACTTAGATGCACTCCGTCCCCGCCTGGGTCCATCCTGTCCCGGCCTTAGTGACACCCGGGCGAAGACAGTAGAACCGCCTCATCTTCTCACACCAGGCTGCCACCCCACATGGCACATTCGAACCATATAAAGGGTTTGCATCATACAAGAGTTTGATGCAGACAAACGACATTCTCGCTGAGCATCGACCGAAAAATGTAGTTAAGCCTGCGCTCCGGCTATGGGACAGCGTGAGAGCCCAGTATGGCCTAGTCCCATAACGGGAGGTCCGTGCGGCAGAGTCGCCGAGACTTCTTGACTAGACTTTGACCTTAGCCTCCGCGTCGGCCAGCCTTTGTAGAGACTCATGGTAAGGCTCGCGGGCGATGCCGCGCTCCGTGATAATGGCGCTTACGTATTTCGCTGGGGTTACGTCGAAGGCAGGGTTTTCAATGGACACTCCGTCGGGAACCATCTGTTTCCCAGCGATATGAGTGACTTCCTTCGCATCGCGCTGCTCGATCGGAATCTGATCGCCGTTAGGGCAAGCGAGGTCTACGGTCGACGTCGGCGCAGCCACGTAGAACGGGATTCCATTTTCTTTGGCTAGAACGGCAACGCTATACGTTCCAATCTTATTGGCCACGTCACCGTTGGCCGCAATACGATCCGCGCCCACCACGATGGCTCCGATTTTGCCCTGCTTCATCATGGCCCCGGCCATGTTGTCGGAAATCACGGTAGTGGGGATGCCATCTTTCATGAGCTCCCAGGCGGTAAGCCGCGAACCCTGCAGAAAAGGTCTGGTTTCGTCCGCATAGACATGAATCTTTTTGCCCTGCTCAACCGCCGCGCGAATCACACCCAGCGCCGTACCATACCCGGCCGTGGCCAGAGCTCCGGCATTGCAATGCGTGAGCACTCCGCCTTCGTTCGGCATCAGCGTGGCGCCGTGGCGCCCCATGGCCTGATTGGCAGCGATATCTTCGGCGTGCATGCGCTTGGATTCCTCAACCAGGTCCTGCTGGATCTGTGCGATGGGACGAATGCGTACGCGCTCGAACTTATCTTGCATGCGGCGGATGGCCCAGAACAGATTGACCGCCGTCGGCCGGGTTTTGCTCATGTTGTCGCAGATCTGATCGAGATCCCGCTTTAAATCGCGGACCGTTTCTGCTTTTGAATTCTTCACGCCCAGCGCAATTCCCATGGCCGCGGCTACGCCAATAGCAGGGGCTCCTCGCACCACCATGTTGCGGATCACATCGGCAACCTGTTCGTGGGTCTTGCAGGTAACGTAGGTTTCTTCGGTGGGCAGCTTCGTTTGGTCGATGAAGCGCACGCCCTGGTCAGTCCATTCGAGAGTTTGGATCATGAATTGGTAACATCAGAATTTTATCAGTTCTTGTGCGCTGCGCAGAGACTTCGCGGGTCGTTCGTAACTGCCGGACGGCCGCAAACTTCGCACGAGGCTGAGATAGCAAAGATCGAGGGCTGCGTCTCGTGGGTCTGCAGAATGTGTTCGGCGCGCACATCGCTCGCAGTAAAAATCGAGACGAACGGCGCTGGCGACGCGGCTTTCTCTACTCTTGGCCTTCCCTGAGCTTCCTCGCGCTCCACCAGGCACATAACTCCAACCAGGTGAAATCCCTGTTCGCGCGCCACATGAATGGCCTCGACCGTGGAGGCGCCAGTGGTACAAACGTCATCGACGATCACGACCCGCGCGCCCTTCTCGCGGAAGCCTTCAATGCGCTGTCCAGTCCCGTGCTGCTTTTCCGCCTTACGCACGAGAAATCCATGCAGCTCGCCGCTCACCACAGAAACCGCTACGACGATGGGGTCGGCGCCCAGGGTGAGTCCACCGATAGCTTCCGGCTTCCACCCCCGCTCGCGGATTTCGTCGAAAAACACTTGGCCGCTCAGGCGAGCGCCCTTGGCATCAAGGGTCGTGGTGCGGCAATCGATGTAGTAGTCGCTGGTGCCGCCTGAAGACAATTTGAACTCGCCCAGACGGAAAGACTTGCGGGCGAGAAGGCGCAATAAATCCTGGTGCGGGGACTCCATGAAATTCTACGATATCATGGCGAATCCGGCCCCGGCCCGGACCGTCCTTCATAGCTCCTTCCGCCATGTTAACCTGAATTTATTCCCACAACGACGTTTCGAGGTCTGAAATTGCAGAGTGCGCGAAAGCTTTTCTTCTTCGTTTTTGTCGGTTTCATCCTTACTAATTTGACCGGCTCCGGTCTCTTTTTGAAGGCATTTGCCGAGGGCACGCGCAGCTGGGAACAATCAAAATTCGACGAACTAACCAAGGGCACGGCTACTGGGGTGGCAATTCGTAGCACTGGCGGATTGGAGCTCGCTCCCACCTTCAGGAGTCTCTATGCCACGCCTTCAACTTATATCTGGGCCATCGCGGCCGACGACGCGGGCAATGTGTATGTAGCAGCTGGCGCGCCCGCCCGCGTGTACCGCATCACGTCCGAAGGAAAAGCAACCATTATTTTCGAACCCAAGGAACTCCAGGTGCAAGCTCTGCAGATCGGCGCTGGGGGCGCGATCTATGCGGCCACCGCCCCGGATGGCAAGGTGTACAAGATCGAACACAAGCCGGGGAACAAGGCTCCCGCAAAAGCCGACCCGGTCCAGGGGACTCCCGGCGAGAGGGACAAGGAGAAAGATGTGGTCAAACCCACGGCCGATCCTTCCTGGAGTTCATCTGTCTATTTCGAGCCGGGCACGAAATATATCTGGGACTTGGCGCTCGACAAGGGCGGCAACCTCTATGTGGCAACCGGCGACCACGGCGAGATTTTCCGGGTCACGCCGAAAGGTGAGCATTCGGTTTTCTTCAAGAGTGATGAGACTCACATTCGCGTTCTCGCTTTCGACGCGCAGGAGAATCTGATTGCCGGCTCCGACGGCAGTGGACTGATCTACCGCATCTCTCCCGGGGGAGAAGGTTTCGTACTTTACAGTGCGCCAAAAAAAGAGATCACGGCGCTGGCGCTCGATCGCGCGGGGAATATCTACGCGGCCGCGGTGGGCGAGAAAAAGGGGGGAAGCGGGTCGAGTTCATCCGGCTTGACCACCGCTCTTTTCAGTATGAGTTCCAGCGCACCAGCGGGTGGCAGCTCACCGCAAGTCCCGGGACTGACCGTCACTACTGCCCCCAGCGCGCCCTCAATGACAGGACCGTTTCCCTCCCCTGGGGGCGGCGCGAGCAGTGGCTCTGACGTCTATCGCATCGCGCCCGACGGATCCCCAACCAGGCTCTGGACATCTCACGAAGACATCGTCTATGCCCTGGCCTTCGATTCGCAGGGGCGCCTGCTGGCTGGTACGGGAAATCGCGGCCACATTTTTGCCATCACCGGCCTGGATGATTTTTCTGATCTGCTCAAAGCGGCCGCCTCGCAAGTGACTGGCTTCGCCAAGGCACCCGGCGGTGGCGTCTACGCGGCAACCAGCAATCTGGGAAAAGTATTCGTGCTGGGACCCGGCCCTGAATCCCAGGGCACCTACGAGAGCGATGTTTTCGATGCGAGAATCTTTTCGCGCTGGGGGCGCGCCGAGTTTCGCGGCTCAGGCAATGTCGATCTCTACGCCCGTAGTGGCAATGTGGATAATCCCGACCGCAACTGGAGCGCCTGGAAGAAGATCGATCTCGGCAAGAACGATGAGACTGGAATTCCGCCTGCGCGCTACGCGCAGTGGAGAGCCGTGTTGCACGCTGCAACCACGGCGCCCGGCGTGGACAGTATGGCGCTCAGTTATCTGCCCAAGAACGTCGCTCCGGAGATCGACGACGTGACGGTGCAGGTCGGAGTGAAATATCAGCCGCTGCCAAGGTCCGCAGGCATCAGCCTGGGGTCGGATTCGTCGACGCTATCTTCAGGAACACATTTCGAAACCCCACCGCCCAGTTCGCATGATCGTGATTCCGTTGGAGTGAAATGGAGCGCGCATGATGAGAATGACGACCAGATCGTCTACTCGATCTTTTACCGCGGCGACGGCCAGAGCCGTTGGCTGTTGCTCAAAGACAACATCACTGACAAAGCCTATTCCTTCGATGCCAGCCTGCTGCCGGATGGAGGATATACGCTGAAAGTGGTTGCGTCCGACGCTCCGTCGCATTCGCCCGGCGAGGCCTTGACCGCATCAAGAGAAAGCCGCCGCTTTGAAGTGGATACGACGCCGCCACGGATCGAAAATCTGTCCGCGATTGTCGAAAGCGGCCAAATTCATGTTAACTTCCGCGCCATCGACAATTTTTCTACTCTCAAACGGGCTGAATATTCGGTGGACGCCGGGGAGTGGAAATACGTTGAGCCGGTCGGTCAACTCTCAGACGCGAAGACTGAAAATTACGATTTCAAGGCCACGCCGGAAACCTCAAAAGATGGCGGAGCTTCTTCAGAGCATGTCGTGGTTGTACGAGTTTATGATCGCTACGAGAATATGGGCGCCGCTAAGACTTTGATTCGTGGCAAGTGAGTGCTGACGTCCACTGGTCGAGTATGGCTTAGAAACGGCCCAAGGGCACCCCGAGTCATCGTCTCTTGCTGGTAATCTTTGAAACCTCAGTTAGGCCCCTGCGCTCTACGTCAATCCTTCGCCCTCTTCCGTATTCCCCTCCGCGAGCGCCGTCTTTAGAGTATCCAGTGAGCGAATGCGCCGCAGCTCAGGGAAAATCCACGCCCATACTGCAATCACAAGCAGAGTACCCACTCCTCCCAGCACCACCGCCGGGACGGTGCCAAACCACTGGGCCGTCAACCCAGACTCGAACTGGCCGAGTTCATTCGAGGTACCGATGAAGACCATGTCCACTGCCATCACCCGCCCTCGCATTTCATCGGGCGTGCGCAACTGGACCAGTGTCGCGCGGATGATCACGCTGATCATGTCCGCCGCACCGAGGAGTATGAGAGAAATCAGCGACAGCACAAGGCTCCTCGATACGCCAAAAATGATGGTGCACACGCCAAACCCAGCCACCGCCCACAGCAGTGTGGGGCCGGCGCGCCCGCGCAAGGGGCGATGAGCGAAGGCAATGGCCATTAGCGCGGCGCCCACTCCGGGAGCAGTTCGCAGCAACCCCAGTCCCCACGGCCCCGTGTGAAGAATCTCGCGAGCGTACACGGGCAACAATGCTACAGCTCCGCCCAGAAGTACCGCGAACAGATCCAGCGAGATCGCACCCAGGATCAGTTTCTCCCGCCAGATAAAGTGCAGTCCTGCGAAGACCGTCTTTATCGTCGTCGGTTCCCGCCGACGCGCTTGCGGCCGGGTCTTGATGCGAAACATAGAGACCCATGCACCCGCGGCTGTAAGCACGGCAAAGGCGTAGACCGCCGAAGGCCCCCGGAAAAGAGCGTAAAGAATTCCCCCGAGCGACGGTCCGATAATCGTCGCAGCCTGAAAGACGGTGGCGTTCCATGCCACGGCGTTCGAAAAATGTTCTTCGGGAACTAGCTGCGGTAGGATCGCGCGACTGGCCGTGCCATTGAATGAGCGCACTACGCCCAGCAAAATCAAGACGAGATAAATCGGAAGCACGGCGTGCGTGGTCCTTGCCGCTAGAACCAACAAAAGTCCCGAGCAGACGGCATATCCCGCATAGCATGCGCCCAAAACCTTGCGGCGCTCGAACCGGTCAGAGGCGTGGCCGGAGACAAGAAACAGCATAATTCCCGGGAGAAATTGCGCCAGCCCGACCAAGCCTAGGTCCAGAGCTCGCTTGGTAATGTCATAAACCTGCCATCCCACCGCGACGGCTTGCATCTCGACCGCGCCCACGATCAGGAAACGCGCAATCTCGAACAGCACGAAGTCGGGATGCGCAAATGCTATGCGTCCAGCTCTGGCGTCGGCGGGCGGCGGCATTGAGCTCCAATGTGATCTTCTAATGTGCCACAGAACCACAAGGTTTGTATTGCCCGACGAAGTTCGCCGTGAACTTACGATTCACACAAGCGTAGACGGAAAAAACGTTCCCCTGAGGTAACCCCTGCAGACGAACTTGGACCCGCCTTTCTTCGCTTTTTGTTCGCCAAATTCCGCAAGTCTAACTCAACTCGACTCTGGCTTCAATATTCAATTTTTGGAGATTCAATTTTGAGATGTCCTGAAGGCATCGAGTATTCACGTCATCGCGCTGTCCATCCCCGCCATCAAAACCCGAGGCTTTTCGCACTGGATTGGTAAAATCGAACGATGCTGGATCTGTTGCGAACGGTTGGCTGGATCGCTTGCGTCATTTACAGCACAATCCCGGCCTTCTGGCTGCTGATCCACCCACGCGCGGAATATTGGCGCTCATGCCGGAACTCACCGTATAAAATACTGCTCCCCATCTGGATCGCGATGTGGGTAGCCGTAGCAGTACTCACGGCTCCAGGGCGAAGGTTCCTGCTCTACAAAAATGGTTTGACTTGGCTTCCAGCAGCCCCATTGTTCTGCATTGGCCTGATTCTTTATAAGCTGTCCCATCAGCAGTTCACTCTCGCGCAATTAGCGGGACTGCCTGAAATCCTGCAAGGAGGCAACCAGCAGCGCCTTGTGACGACCGGAATACGCCGCCACGTTCGCCACCCGGTCTACCTCGGCCATCTGTGCGAGATGCTGGCCTGGAGCGCAGGCACGGGCCTGGCCGTCTGCTGGGCGTTGACAGCGTTCGCGATCGTGACTGGTGCAGTCATGATCAAAATGGAAGATAAAGAATTGGAGAAAAGGTTCGGACAGCAATATCGCCACTATCGATCGAGGGTACCCGCATTACTGCCAAAGATAACCATGTGAGTGGCAGAGATGAGTGACGCTCACTCTGTGCCGTCAGCGTCCAATCCTCGGGGTGCCTCTGTATTTGAATCCGCACGCGGCGTATCGCGGTAGTTATAATCCGACTTGGCTGAAAGCTGAGAGCTGACAGCCGAAATTCCGCCATGCGCTTCGAACTCTTCATCGCGACCCGCTACCTGCGCGCCAAGCGCCGGCAGGCCTTTATCGGCATTATCACGGGCATCTCAATTGTCGGAGTGGCGGCCGGAGTTGCTTCGCTCATCGTCGCCTTGGCCATCAACAACGGCTTTCGCCAGGATTTGCAAGAGCGCCTCATAGGATCCACCTCGCATATCAGTCTGCTGCGCGTGGCCGATGACGGAATCAAGGCCTGGCCGCCGCTTCTTGATCGCCTTTCGAAACAGCCGCACGTGGTCGCCGCCGCTCCAGCAATCTTTGAGCAGGTGCTGATATCTCGCGGACCACGCGCCCGCGGCGTCGTCTTGAAAGGAATGATTCCAGCCGATGAGCGCAGGGTTGGAGATCTGCTCAACAGTGTAAAAGAAGGATCAGCCGCCGCTCTCGAAGAAGACACTCCCGAACCAGAAAAAGATCATGTGGGGACAGCCGCCTCGGCTGTTCAGGAGGCGCCAACGACCGAAGAATCTCCCGATTCCCTCTCCGGCGTCCACGCACGCGTTGCTGCCATGCCTCCGATCATTCTTGGCAAAGACATGGCGGACAATTTGGGCGCAACCGTCGGTTCCGTCGTGTTGGTAACCAGCCCGCAAGGTGAACTGACTCCGTTCGGCATGGTACCGAAATACAGCCGCTTTCGCGTAGTGGGAATTTTCAACTCCGGCTTCTTCGATTACGATTCCTCGTGGGCGTTCACCCGCCTATCAGATGCCCAACGGCTATTTGGTCTCGGTGACCTCATCTCGGTCATCGAGTTCAAGGTCGACGATATTTACAAAGCCGATGCAGTTTCGCGGGAACTTGAAGACGCAGCGGGTAAAGGCTTCATGGCCACCAACTGGATGGAGCAGAATAAAGCACTCTTCCACGCGCTGCGCCTCGAACGCCTCGTCACCTTCATCACTATCGGACTAATCGTTTTCGTAGCCGCTCTGAACATTTTGATTTCTCTGATCATGATGGTGATGGAAAAAACCAGGGACATCGCCGTCCTGATGTCGATGGGCACGCGCAAGGCGCAGGTGCGAAACATCTTCATCGCCCAAGGCGTTCTGATCGGAGTGATTGGCACCGCTATCGGGCTTCTGCTCGGCTATGCCATCTCCTATGCGGGAGGCCACTACCACATGATTTCTTTATCGCCCGAGGTCTACTCGATCGATTATGTACCGTTCGCTCCGCGTCCCATGGATGGCCTGCTGGTAGCGGTGGTAGCAATCGGAGTCTCCTTCGTGGCGACGCTTTATCCGTCATGGTCCGCAGGGAGAACCCTGCCGGCGGAAGCCTTGCGCTACGAATAAAGTTTGTCTGAGATTTCGGGGCGCGGGCACTCCCGCCCGCGATTGCGTGCAGCGCCGTGGAACATTTTCGCCCCGCTCGCCGTATCTTTAGACGGTAGGAAAACAAGGAGGCCTTATCATGTTCACTTTCCTCCTGTGGTGCATACTCTTCGTATTCTGCTGGCCCTTGGCGCTGCTGGCGTTAATCGCCTACCCGTTCGTCTGGCTGTTGCTCCTGCCGTTCCGCATCGTGGGCGTCGCGGTCCACGGAGTGCTAGAGATCATCTTCGTCGCGATCACGCTTCCGTTTCGCCTGCTCGCCGCGCCGTTCCGGATATGAAGGTACGACGCCCGGCGTCGATCGGCACGCCAACGGAACTACAATCAGATACGTGACCGGATCGTGCGAACATTGCGCGGCGTCGTTCGGGATCGAAATCTTCCACGACGGATTCGACAACAGTTCTCACGCCTACTGCGGCGAGTTCGGCATGACGGCCATCCTCTCGGCCTGGAGCAAGCGTTGGCCAGTGGGCGTTAAGTGCACACAGGCCGAAATATCTCCCGCCATGGAGCAGCATTTGATGCCGTGCAAATGTGGCGGCAAGTTTTCAAAGGGGAGCTCCCCGCGTTGCCGCGCGCGATCTGAGTCGCGTATTCCTGGTTCAGCACCGGGTAGAAAAAGGGCTGTCCGGGCAGACGAGGCGGGAAAGCACGAAATCCACTTGCGCGGACCAAAGCCAGCTCTTTCCGACCAACCGGGCGAGCGTCGTCAACATCTGTGACATCTGTCACGCCCCTAAACCTCCATCACCTTCAACCGCTCACCCACTACCAGCCTAACCTCGGTTGCCCTCTGCACATCTTCCGCCGTCAGCCCCGGAGCCACTTCCTCCAGCACCAATCCCCGCTCTGTTACCCGGATGTAGGCCATCTCGGTGACGATCGTATCGACGACTTTCACTCCAGTAAGCGGCAGCGTGCACTTCTTCAAAATCTTGGGCGCACCTTCTCGCGTTGTGTGCTCCATCGCCACCACCACGCGGCGCGCACCGGCCACCAGATCCATCGCCCCGCCCATCCCTTTCACCATTTTTCCCGGGATCATCCAGTTCGCCAGGCTTCCTTCCTCGTCCACTTCCATAGCGCCCAGCACGCTCAAATCAATGTGACCGCCGCGGATCATGGCGAACGAATCCGCGCTCGAAAAATACGACGTTCCCGCCGTCTCGCTGACCGTCTCCTTGCCGGCGTTGATCAGATCGCAATCTTCCTGGCCATCCACCGGGTAGATCCCAATCCCCAGCATGCCATTCTCGGATTGAAAAATCACTTCTATCCCCGGTGGAACATGATTCGCGATCAGCGTAGGCATGCCAATGCCCAGGTTCACATAGAATCCGTCACGCAACTCACGCGCAATCCGATTCACAATCCTTTCGCGCTTTTCGACGTCTTTTCCCGGCTTGTTCATCGCTGTTGTTTTGGTTACTCGTTACTCGGTACTAACCACTGACTTTCCTCACCGTTCGCTTCTCGATTCGCCGTTCGTACAGATCTCCCTGAAAAATCCGCTTTACGTACACCGAGGGCGTGTGAATCGAATCTCCATCCAACTCGCCAACTTCCACCAACTGCTCAACCTCTGCAATCGTTACCTTGGCCGCGGTCGCCATCAGGGGATTGAAATTTCGCGCAGTCTTCCTGTAGACCAGATTGCCCATCCGATCGCCCTTCCAGGCCTTCACGAAGGCAAAGTCCGATGGCAGCGCGCGTTCCATTACATAGGTCCGCCCATCGAATTCGCGTGTCTCTTTTCCGTTCGCAACCATCGTGCCCACACCGGTAGGTGTAAAAAATGCGGGAATGCCCGCCCCCGCCGCGCGAATGCGTTCGGAAAATGTTCCCTGGGGCACGAGATCAAGTTGAATTTTACCGGCCAGCACCATCGACTCCAGCAGTTTGTTATCTCCGACATAAGTTCCAATGTGCCGCCGAATCTGACCCGCCGATAGCAGCAGGCCCACGCCCAGCCCATCCACTCCCGCGTTATTACTGATGGTCGTTAGATTCTTCGACCCCTTCTTTGCCAGCGCGCGAATCAAGTTCTCAGGAATTCCGCACAAGCCAAATCCGCCCAGCATAATGACCGAACCATCGCCCACGTCGCGAATCGCCTCGTCGGCGCTGGCCACAACTTTATTCATAGCGTCCGCATTCTAAATGAAATTCAGTAGGGGGACACGGAGAAGACAACCGAGTGTCGGTAGCACATGATATGTCCGGTTGAGATAGCACATGATATGTCCGCTTTGCGGGCGGTGAGGATAGGAGACCATGCGGAGCATGGAGACTTATCCGAGGGCCGCGATGGAGCGGGCAATGAAA
>Ga0185299_10002193_pt1 | contig 31673 bp, 30 predicted proteins | sample PaiPotPPA55metaG_FD_128002 | JGI IMG/M metagenome (GOLD analysis project Ga0185299, IMG submission 128002) | Iron sulfur acid spring bacterial and archeal communities from Banff, Canada, to study Microbial Dark Matter (Phase II) - Paint Pots PPA... ...
GCGAAGGCCTCGTTTTTGGTCTCAAACCCGGACTAGACAACGGATTTGTACCATAGCGAGGCCCTTCGTGTTTCAGAAATCGTGAATTTTCCGGGCTAGAGTTTCGCCCTTGACCGTGAACATGCCATTGTCCAGATGAGGATGCTTGATTTCTCCTAGAAATATCGGAGTAGCTTCATTTGGGTTCAGATCGTAGAGGCACCGCAACGCGAGATCACGCAACGTTTGATGATTCATGTTCGGCTGCTCTGCCACCTTCTTGAGAGCCGCACTCATGGCCTGATCTTTGAGCCGTTCAAAGCTTGTCAGCAGATTCCACTGTTGGTCCTGCGATAAATTCAGGAATGCTGCAGCAACCTCATGGGGCGGTAGTCCTGCGAGTGGTTTGACATCGTCAGCTCCATTCGACGGGCGCAGTAGCAGTGTCTGCACAGTCTCAGCTCTGGCTTCCCCATTTTTCGTGGCCACCAGCGCGGCCGTTTTCTGGTAGAGGCCATCCTGTAGCTCTTTGAGTTCTTTCTCCCAAGCCTGCATTCGTTCGCTCCAGATTTTTTGTTGCGCAGCATCCTTTTGGGGATAAGGCGGAAGAGCGTCGTGATTGAGCTGAAGTTTGAGCTTCGCCAAGATATAGAGATAGTCTCCAGTGAGCGCGATGTCGGGTGAACCCATCTGTCGATCGAGTTCTTGTACGACCAAATTCTGATAGCGCGAACCTGCCAGACCCGCGATTTCATTCCAGCCACTGCGATCCCTGCGTGTGCCAAGACGAAACACGAGTTCATGCACGGCTGCAGGAGTATCCAAAAATCGCAAGGCTCGCAAAGCTGCGATCTTCTCGGCCTCGTTGCTCGATCCCATGCTGAGTGTCACAACTGCGGTGCTGAGCGTTTGTTGCTGCCACGCCGCGTCCGCAGCGACAACATCAAATTCCAAGTCGTTAGATCGTAGTTCGATAGGTTCAGGTTTACTTGGGGTTCGGCGACTAACGCGACCCGAGGTCACGTATAAGGAATAGTGGCCCGGTTTGTCTAGCGCGATCCACTCATTTAGTTCTTCGCGAATGACCTGAGGCTCGCTAGAGCGTTGACGTGCTCCTCCCAGGCCACCGCCCATAAATGCCCCGGTGGAATAGTAGCGTTCGAGCGGGTCACGGCCTGGCGGCGTAACGTGAAACCCCTCGATGTTCAGACGGCCACTCCGGTCATAGTTACGCATGTCTATGTCGTACATGTCCGGAATGGAAGCATGGAACGACAATTCGAGCGGAATGATTTCCCCCACATGGAACCGACTGGTTCCATCGGCAAATCGAATCGTCAGAGAAATACCGCTCTCGTTTTGAGCAAATAGAGGTGATGCCAAGATCAGGGCCGCAAGCGCCAGTCGCAACGGTTTCATGCGAACACCCCGTCAGTTATCCCGCGCCATTTAGAATGACATAGTTTGCAGTTAGGATGTTGTCCGCCAGCCCCGGTAGGTCTTTTGCCTTCGGCTAACCTAACGCTCGATTCTGACAATCTGACCAGGTTGAATGGATTCAATGTACCCGAGGCAAGCGGGTACGTGCGGCAACAGGTCTTTCAGGCGGTTCGACTTCGTTCGAAAAATGATAATTGCGATACTTCGGCCAGTTAAATTCTGTTGGTATTCGATACCTTGATCCACGGTAAGGAAAACGTCGAATTTGGCTGTCTCCGCCGCCGTAAGAAGGTCGCCATTTTTCAGTCCAGCGTAACGGGCTGTCTGGCAATCGTGCTCGCGCAAAGAGTTCCGGAAACGCTCACCGATACATTCGTCGATCAGATTGCGCATTATGGACGTGCAAGCAAGAGGTGTTTCGCTCCTTCGAGCGCAGCGACGGCCGATTCACGCGAGACAGTAGGAAATCCCTTGAGAAAGTCTTCCAGCGTTTCTCCGCCTTCCAGGTAGTCGAACAGTGTTTGGATCGGCACACGCGTTCCCCGAAACACAGGAGTTCCGCCAAGAATATCCCGGTTTTTAACGATGACTTCCATCAAATTATTGTACCACGCGCGTGAGTACAAATTCTGGCCGCGAAGCGCTCTACTATGGTGACAGTACGACCAAATCTTCGCGCAATGTCGGCAACAGCTGGTGCTTGATCCCAATCAGGCCCTAGCCTGGTACTACCCCGGACGCGTGTACGAGTTGTGACCGGGATTCGAAAATGATGCCGGTCAAGAAAACCAACCGCTCAGAACGATTTGTGACCCTCACTCGGAAGTGGACTTCATCGCTGCTGACTCTTTCAACGCGCTCGACAAGAACCTGCACATTGGAAGGCTGGCCCGAACGACAGGTCGAAGACTCGGTCAATATTTAGGAGGAGCGAACTGCCTAGGAAAATATGTCCTAAGGTCCTGCTTCTCAGTGTTTCTCTCGGATGCAATTGTCGAAAGCGCTCCCGACTTCGTAGTCCCAATTATTTATTTGATCTTCTCTTGGCGGCAAGATTTCTTGCAGACTAAACTCAAGTCTGATCGGGGCGATTATTCCGCCCCCGCTGTTCTCGCGCGCAAACGCCGCCAGGCGGACCGTCCGGGCCAGAAGAGAACGAAACACCAGAGACCGATCGGCAGGCCGTATTCCAGAATTGCGCCAAACGCCATTTCCAGGGAAGAAAGAATCGTGCTGACTCCTTCCATTGTGGAGTTGCGTAAGCCAAGCGACGCTCGGGTCAAGCCTGTTTCCAGCGGCGGCCGAAAATCCTCAAGAAGAGTCAGACGGATGTGCGCCTGTGCAACTGTCGAAAGCAGGCCATCCCTTTGCCGCATGGCTTCTCGAACCGCTGAATCCGCCTGTGCGATCTCCTTCTCGACCTCTAGCGCTTCATGCAGTTGTCCTTTGCGATCGCGCTGTAGACTCTGCAAACGGACCAGAGTCGTCTTTGCCGCTTCCAAATTTCTCGCCGTGTTTTCGAGCCTCACCGCTGAGTCCTCACCCGCTTCCGCGATGGCTTCCACTCGTCCCAGCTTCCTTAGATCAACGAGCGTCACATCGAATTCTGCCGCTGGTACGGAGAGTACTGCCGAAAGCGCGCGTCCGCGGCCGGAGTGGCTCTCGGTCACTAAATGTTCAGGAAGCCATGGTGTGCAGCTGCAATCTGGTTGATGTTGGTTCGGCCGTGCTCGAAGGAGTCCGTGTGAATACGCAGCTCGGCATTGCGCGAGATCCATTTCCCGGTCTCCGTTTGCGCTGCGCTTGAAAACGAACCGTCGGCCCACAGACTGCCGACATTCCAGACCGAAGATAGCCCAGACGCTCTGGAGGATTCGATTCCACGAAACAGTTACAGGACTGCGATCCGTCAAGCGATGACAAAAAGAAGGTGAATGCGATGAACCCGCCGGTCACGAAAAGGATTCGTCTAGTGAGAGAACGGCGAGTGATAGCCTCGGTCACGGTAACCTCACGTCGCGCCGCAAATGAAACTCATTTGCACACTTAGACATAGAGGCCGTGCATTACGGAAAAGTTCCCATCGTTTGCCGCGATCAAGTCACCAGCGTTGTCCCTGATGTGAAATCGATCTCGCAAACAACCTAGACATTATCTTTATCTTTCGCCTTCGAGGAAGGCTCCAAGCTGCTCTGTGCCTGTCGAATCGTCATGGTTTCCACGGATTCACCACTGGCGCTTGCGTGTTCGTAAAGTCGCCGACGTTTCTCGAAACAATGGTTAGGTTGTGGTGGATCGCCGTGGCCGCCAGCAAGCCGTCGATCGCGGATAAGGGCTTGCCCTTAATCTTTGCGGCGGCGGCGAGCAAGCCCCAGCGATCGGCGACGGCGGCGTCAATCGACAGAATCCTTCCCGAGAAACGCGCTTGCAGTTCCACTTCCAGCCATGTTTCAAGGCGGCTTCGCCGTTTGCCTTGCGGGAGCGCTGCCAAGCCCTTCCGAATCTCCCCCAACGTGAGGACGCTTAAGTACAGCAAGCCCTCCTCAGCCGCTTCGATCCACGACATCACCTGCGGATCGGGCTTGAGGCGGACCACCTCGGAAATGCAATTCGTATCGAGTAAGAAGCCAGTCATAGCTCGATGTCTCGCCCCTCATCCTTGTCCCGTTCCAAGTCGAGGTCGACGCCGACAAGCGGTGATTCCCGGAAGAATTGCAATAGGTTTTTCGGTTGATGGGCCTTGCCCACAAGCCGCTCGTATTGCTCGCCGGAGATCATCACGACGCCTTCTTTGCCCTGCCGGGTGATGAGTTGCGGCCCCTCAGAAAGAGCGCGGCGAAAGAGTTCGCTAAAGCGCGCCTTGGCAACCTGGAGCTGCCAAGGGCCCCTGGGCGTCGTCTTTTGACTCCTTCCGCGACCTCTTATGGTTTTGCGGTTTTGCATAATATGCTCCAGACCAGTCTGACTAGTTTATTATAGGGCGAACGAAAGGGAAAAGCAAGACTGTAGCCTCGACGGGAATTTTCTCCGATGCGATTCCTCATAAGCTCGGCACATCGCACATCAAGGATCAGCCATCATGGTTCCCCAAGCCTCGCATACACATCTATGTGAAGAAAGGTCGGTAGATTTGGGAAAACCAGAAAATACCGGGCCCGAATCGGGAAGACGACCCAGCGGCCCGGTAGTATCTGAGCAAGAAGGAAATCCAAGTTTGTTACTCATGTTACTTTTTTTGGTAAAAGATCTGGGGCGGGTGTCGCAATTGGGGTCACGCGGCGAGAGTAGCCAGAGTTTCCGCGAGTACAACGACTCCGCGTGCAATGTCCTCCGGAGATGCGTATTCGTCGGGACGGTGGCTGTAACCATTGCGGCAAGGAATGAACAGCATCGCGACAGGGGCGATGCGCGACATAAAAAGCGAGTCATGATAGGCACGGCTGACCATAGGGATAAAATCCAGTTGGTACTTTATGCAGGATTGAGAAAGCACTTCAGCAATCGCAGGAGCGCATTGGGCCGGTGCATCCGCGTTCAACACTTCCTCGTGGATCGAGACTTGCCGCTTCATTGCAATGGTTTGACGCGCCGCCTCTATCGCACGCATGACAGCATCACGCCGCTCAAGATTAGTATCCCGTATATCTGCACTCAGATGTACGCGGCTGGGGATGCTGTTGACGGCACCTGGAAACACTTCACAGATACCCACTGTAGCCACCGTATCCAACGCTCCGCTCGTCCGCGCCGCGTTTTCGATCGAGAGAACCAGTTCCGCTGCCGCGCACAGGGCATCTCTGCGATCGGGCATCAGGACTCCACCCGCGTGTCCCCCCGCGCCTTCGATCGAAATGCGTAGGCTGGCGGGAGCGGCGATTTCAGTGACAATCCCGAGAGGAATTTTCTTCCGCTCCAGCAGGGGACCTTGCTCGATATGCAATTCGACAAACGCTTTGTAGTAGCCGTCCGGCAGTTTTATTTCTTCGAGTGGCCCTTTAAACCCGGCATTCCGGCGCACTTCCTCTATCGGAGCTCCTTCCTTGTCCACTAACTTTCTCGCCGTATCTGTAGACATAGTCCCCGACAGCAGCCGGCTCCCGAGACATCCAATTCCAAAGCGTGTAGGTTCTTCCGAAGTAAATACAAGCAATTCGATCGAGTGTTTCGGTCGGAAACCGCTACCCTGCAGCGACCGAATCGCCTCAAGACCTCCGAGCACACCCACGACCCCATCATATTTTCCGGCGTTGGGGATTGCGTCGATATGAGAACCCGTGCCCAGTGCCGCAACGCTTGGCTCGGAACCCGTCCATCGCGCGAAGATATTTCCAATGGAATCCTGGCGAACAGCTAACCCGGCTTTTTCACACCGGGCGATGAGCCACGCACGCGCTTTGAGATCCGTTGGAGTAAAAACAATTCGTGTTACCGCAGGAGCCTCAGCGTCGGAAATCGAGGCTAGCTCCTCGATCTCCTTTGCCAGGCGATCGCGATCCACGTCGAAATTCATCGGGGTGTGCCTGCCAGCGGATGCCGGTTCCAGTTTTTGTAGATGAGATACTTCGACGGAACCTTGCCGATCGCTCCGAACCACTGCGGGCACCACGGTCCCATCCAGATGAAATCACCGGCTGTGACCGGATACCACGAATCGCCCAGCCGATAAATGCCGCCGCCTTCCAACATCAGGAGTCCATGCTCCATCACATGCATTTCGACCATGCTCAGGGAAGCTCCCGGCTGGTACACCATCGTGTTCACGGCGAAATCGAAATTCATCGCATCCGGAAGCAAACATTTGACCTGCAGGCTCGGATCATCGCCAAGTGGGTGACAGGAAACCGCGTCTTCACTGGAAATGAGTACACGCGGCGACTCCATCGAGGCAAGCGGCTGGTATGGCTTCTCGATGACAGCGGCCCGGCTTGCCCTGGTGGCCACCACTCGATGTGGCAAGCCTTCGGGTAAGTAAGCGTAGCCACGGCTTACCATCTCGCCCTGGCGGCCATCAACTTCTAACTTGAGCTGACCCTCAAGCACAAAGAGGAAGCGCTGCGCTGAGGTACTTCCAAGTTCGCCTCCAGATTCCAATTCGGCGGTGTACTGAGTAAATCTCGCGCCCAATGCCGGGCTCGCATGCACAATGGCTGCGCACGCTTTCATGTCCGGCAACGTGGTACGAACGAAAGTGTCTACTGTCTGCAGCAGATGGTTGTGTTTATGGGAGCTTCGCGTTTGGCCCAGTTTATGCACGACACATCCTTTTTTGAAGTTCGGAGGAACTCGCAAGCTGATCAAGCAAGTGCAACCCACATTCGAGCGCCTTTGCCACGTCTTCTATCTCGACCGATTCCGCCGGGTCGTGGCTGATTCCCCCGGGAGTTCGCAGAAAGATCATTGCCGCTGGTACTTTTTCAGCCAGGATCATGGCGTCATGGCCGGCGCCGCTGACCATACGATGCGGCTCGCAGCCTACGCTCCGGATGGCCTCCTCGATCTGATCGACGAGAAACGGGTCCATAGCGACTGCCCTCTGGCTCAACAGCACACTCCTCCGCAGCGACAACCCGCGTCGCCCGGCAATTTCCTCGGCCAGCCGAACAAGCAATTCTGTCACGCCGGTGCAAACCTCATCCGACTTGTGACGAAGATCCAATGTCACACGGGCCTCTCCGGGAATCACATTGATCGCTCCCGGCTTTGCTTCGACCTGGCCCACAGTCGCTACTAGTCCCGGATGGCTGTGAGCCGCGCGCTCTACCGCTACGATCCAGTCTGCCGCCGCAGCAATGGCATCGCGCCGAAGATGCATTGGTGTAGTACCTGCGTGGTTGGCGTGGCCTAAAAACACGAACTCCATGCGAGTCTGACCCACGATGGCCTCTACCACTCCGAGCCGGCGTCCAAGCGACTCCAGGACTGGACCTTGCTCGATGTGAAATTCCAAGTAAGCCAGCGTATCGTCCCTCAACGCCGCGCGTAGTATTTCCGCGGGATTCAGTCCAAAGCTTTCGATAGCCGCGCGAATGGAGATTCCGTTCGCGTCCTGGCGATTCAGAAGTTCCTCATCGAGCCTGCCGGCCAGCGCGCGGCTGCCAATGAAGGGTGTGCCGAACCGCACTCCTTCCTCTTCGGAAAATCCGATAACCTCGATTCCGAATGGAAGCCGTCGTCCTTCCAAGGCTTCGAGCAATGCAACCGCAACAACTACTCCGAGAACACCATCATAGGCTCCGGCATTCGGGACCGTATCGAGGTGCGACCCGAGGAGCAGCCTCGGTGCAGTAGATTGTGCGGCGGCATAGAGGCCGCGCAAATTTCCAGCCGCATCCACAGTTACGTCGGCTCCCACAGCTGTCAGCCACTTCGTGATCTCCCGGTGACAATCACGCATCGGCGGAGAGAGGAACGTCCGGCGCGTGCTACCCGGGTCTTCCGAGAAAGACGCCAGTCTCTTGCAGCGAGCGACAATCTCTTCTGCGCGAATTTTTGCATTCCCAGGCGTTGACACGGAGCCTTAACCTTGCCGGCGAATGCGTGCCTCGATGTAGCCGTGTGGCTCTTCGATTGGCACAAAGATCTCATTGGGGTTGTCCTGCCCAAAGCGTGAAAGATCAACCAGAAGATAATGCTTGTTCGGCATCGTCAATTCGATGTCCTCAATTTCCGGAACATTTGCGAGAACGGTTTCACTCATGGCGTACAAAGTGTGTTGCACAGATTTGCTGCTATGCGCGGCAAATACGCTCAGCAAAATTTCGCGGATCTTGGACCGCAAAGCAACAAACGGGACCCTGGGCGACGAGTAATTCCAACCTGCGCGGACGACGCTGCCGAACAACCGGTCGGTCGCCTCCGGCAGAGTCGTCAACGAATCCTTAATGAACCCCACGAATTCCGAGCCCGCCGTTTTCAGGATGACCAGGTTTTCTAGCCCCGACCGGACGGATGGCATGCCATTTCGCGTCGCCGCAATCTCAGCCGTCTGGCACTCGGTGCTCGATTGCACAAAGGTAGTGGGATGTGGCTTTCCGCCCGTGTAGAGATGCTCCCAAGCTTTTTCCGAAAGTATGACTCGTGCGGCAGAGACCTGGGGGTTGCGGTCCAGCAAGAAAGCGATCAGTTCTTTGCCAAACTCTTCCATGCACTCCGCCATGGAGCTTCGTGCCAACGAGTACACCGTGTTCTTCAACGTATCTGTGGGGAGAATCTTGCTGTTGTCTCCATCGACAAAGCAGGGGTCGAAATCTCCCTCAAGCAGAATCTCCAGAGTCCATTCGCGAAAATCGTGCCGGTCAGGATGTCTCTTCACTCTTACCACGCGGACTCGTGACTTGCCGTACCTGTTTTCGGCCAGCGAAATCATCGGATCAGCTTCCCCGGTACGTCGTATAACCATACGGACTCAGCAGCAACGGAATGTGAAAGTGCGATTCGCCCTCCCGCACCTGAAACGTAATCTCGACAACCGGATACAAACCTTCGATCTTCTGAGCGCGGTGATAGCTTGCCGTATCGAAGGCCAAGCGGTAAAGCCCGGTGCGAAGAACCTGGCTCTCGGGCAGCAATTGACCGCACCGGCCGTCTCCGTCCGTGCGCGATGAATGGAGCGGGACCCATTCGCCGGCGGACTCTTGCCTCTCCAGCCGCACTGGCACGTCTTTCGCTGGCTTGCCCTGAGCGATATCCAGAACATGCGTTGAAATTCGTTTCATGAAGAGAGCCATTTCTTCAGCCGAAGGCGCGCGATCTGTCGCTGCTGCTCAGCTGCTTCGTGAAGTTCCGTCGTTTCGTCGTTCCGCAAGCGGCGCCGGAGAATCTCCAGGATTTCCGGCGCCGATTTACCGGCGGCACAGACGATAAAGATGCGGTTGAACCGCTGTTCGTAAGCGCGATTGCCTTCCGCCATGGCAACCTTAACATCCTCGCTCGCAGTGCCAACCCTCCGTTGTTCTTCTCCCGACCAAGTCGCAGACCGCGCTGGACCGGAGGCCGGCGAATGCGATTCGCCAATCCGGGGATGACTGCGAAACGTCTCCACCCAATCGGATTCCGGCAAACTCTTCCAGACCAAGTCGCAGGCAGCCAACAAAGCTGTTTCATCTAGGATCGGTCTTCGAGCCGCCATCCCGTGGGCCCAGGCTTTTGAACCGCAACAGGGCAAGATCTCCTCCGCCGCTTCATCCGATCGCAGACCGTTCCACCGCGCCAGCACAGCGCTCATGTCTTCATTCCGGCAGCGGTCAGCTGCTGCAGAAATTCCGCTACCAGATTCCCGGCGACTGCCGCACGATATCGAGCCGTGGATCGAATGTCGTCAATCGGCCGGACCTCCGCGGCTGCTGTCGTTCTTGCCAACCGCACAAGCAGCGGATCGATCCTTTTTCCCTTTACGATTCGCTCTGTCTCAGTCAAACGAAGCGGAATTGGAGCCACGCTTCCCATCGCAAGACGAATATCCCCGACAACGCCATCCGCGAGCCGCCCCAACGCCGCTAGGCACACCTTCGAGATCGCCTGCGCGTTTCGGGCCCCCACCTTGCGCGCATGCGCATAATACTCTGAAAACCGTTTCTTCAGGCAAACGGCCCGAATCAGTTCATCGGGTGCGAGCTGGGTCTTCCGGTAATCGATGTGAAAGCTCGTGTAGGGCACCCGGCGTTCACCTCGGACCGAAACGAGAAGCAGTTCTGCCTCATAGACCAGAAGTGCCGCTAGCGAATCCGCGGCTGGCGAAGCATTCACGATATTGCCCCCGATGGTCCCGCGATTCTGGTTGGCGATCCCGCCGGTCCAGCGCGCCGCACTGGACAAGAGCGTGAATTCTCGACTGACAACTTCCTGTTCGCGCAGATCCGTATAAGTGCAACCCGCGCCAATCTGAATCTCGTCAGTGAAAACTTCCATTCGACGCAACTCCGGAAGATTCCAGATGCTGACCAATTTCCGCGTAGGCAGTTCACCCGCGCAATACTGCACCATTACATCCGTGCCGCCGGCGATGGGAAGCCATACGCCGGGCTCCTGAGCCAGCAGCGATAACACCGAAGGCAAGGTGCGGGGGGCAACGAGTTCATATTCGGCAGGATGCGCCCTCATGTCGTGGCTCCCCGGCGTCCCGCTTCTACCACGGCTTCAAAAATTTGCATGTATCCCGTGCAGCGGCAAAGATTGCCGGCTAGCCCTTCGCGGATCTCTTCCAAGGTGGGCTGTGGTTTCTCCTTTAATAGGTGAAGGGCCGCAAGGATCATTCCCGGAGTGCAGATGCCGCACTGGGCGCCGCCGCAGTCAAGAAAAGCCTGCTGCAACACTCGTAATCGGCCGTCAGTGGACAGGCCCTCGATCGTTACGATGTTAGCGCCATTCGCCTGCAGCACTGGAATGAGGCAGCTATTCACCAAAATTCCGTTTAGCAAAACGGAGCACGAGCCGCACTCGCCCTCTCCGCAACCTTCCTTCGTTCCCGTCAATCCAAGCTCGTGCCGCAGCACGTCCAGCAGGCGCTCCATCGCGTGCACACGCACGGTTACCAACCGGCCGTTGACCGAGAGAGAGATTTCGCATTTTGCACCATCCTGCGAAGATTTGCTCATTGGTCCATCCTTTCGGCCAGCGCGTCGAAAATGTCCTCCGGAAGCAACGGAATCGAATCGAAAGGGACCTCCAGCGCGTCTTCGACGGCATTGACAATCGCCGGCGCCGGGCCATCCATCGGCAGTTCACCGATTCCTTTGGCCCCAAATGCGCCGTGAACGTTGCCCAATTCCTCAAAATAGACCCGAATAGAAGGCAGGTCGGCGGAAGTTGGCATGATGTAGTTGGTCATCTGGCCGTTCTGCATGCGCCCCTGTTCCCAAATCACTTTCTCATACAAGGCAAAGCCGATGGCCTGCGCCACCCCACCAATAATTTGTCCTTTCGCCAGAACCGGGTGAAGGACCTTTCCCACTTCTTGAAGCGCCACAAAGTCGTCCACCGATACGCTGTACGTGGTCAGATCTACTTTGACTTCCGCGACATAAACCGCCCAGGCAAACGCCGCGTAAGCCGATCCGCGATATTTTTCCTCATCCCAAACAACGTCGTCAGGTTGTTCGTAGCGCGCTATGCTGCGGAATTTGCCGTGTTCTGCGACATAGGCGCGACATGCGGCGCAGAACTCCTCAGGCGAGTAAGAATCCTCGAGCAGGCCGCGGGCCCTCAAGGTTTGTCTGATTCCCAAGGCGGCCGATTGGACCAGCTTTCCGACCACCATAACCGTGCGCGACGCCACGGTAGGGCCGCTATTCGGCACTTCCTGCGTATCCGGCTGGGCGATTCCAACGTCTTCATAGCGCAGCCCAAGCGCTTCCGCCGCGATCTGGCACAGCACGGTCTTCGTCCCCTGGCCGAATTCCGTGCTTGAGACCAGTACGCGCACACTGCCGTCGGCGCATGCCTCCACGCCAACCACCGATCCGAGATAGCGCTCGCCTGAACCGGTGAATCCCGCGCCGTGCAGAAAGGCGGCAATGCCAATTCCCTTCTTGCTGCCACCCTGCTGGTTTTCCTCCGCGAATTTCTTTTTCTTTGCGTGATAGTCCGAGAGTTCCAGCGCTCGGTCGAGAAGCCTGCCCAGATCGATCTCTTCACGCACAGTTTGCCCTGTTGTCGTGGTCTGGCCAGGCTTGAGGAAATTGGGACGCCGGATTTCGACGGGCGAAAGCCCAACGGCCTGAGCGATGCGGTCCATGTGGCGCTCCAGCGCGAATAGGGACTGCGGCGCACCAAACCCGCGAAACGCGCCGTGCGGCGGTGCATTGGTGGCCACAGCCTTAGCGCGAATGCGAACACTGGGCCAATAGTAGGAACCACCGGCATGAAGGGCGCCGCGCGAAAGAACCACGGGTGACAAAGTTTCGTAAGCGCCGCCGTCAATGGTGAATTCAATCTCTCCACCCAGAATTCTGCCGTCTTTGCTTACGGCCGTGCGGTGGCGCGTCCGAGAAGGATGTCGCTTTGTGGTGGCCGTCATGTCTTCCATGCGGTCATAGATGATTTTCACCGGTTTCCCCGACTTCATGGCCAGGAGCGCCGCGTGGGCCGCGATCATCGACGGATATTCTTCCTTGCCGCCAAAAGCGCCGCCCGTTTCCATCTGCACGACGCGCACGCGATCAGCGGGCAGGTCGCAGAGTTTCATCAGCGCTTTGTGTATGTAGTAGGGGCACTGGAGCGAGCCCCATACAGTGAGGCCTTGCTGCACGTCGAAGGCGGCGATCATTCCGTTATTTTCTATATAGAGCTGTTCCTGCGCCCCGGTCGTATATTCACCTTCGACGATATAGTCAGCGTTTTTCCATAGGGCATCGACATCGCCTTTTTCGATCAGATAGCTTTTGAAGGTGTTGTTTGTACCCCATATGATTTGGGAGAGCCCCTCGCTCTCTTCCATGCTGAAGATGGCAGGAAGGGGATCGTATTCGACCGATACCGCCTCAACAGCTTTCGGGAGAAGATAGCGGTCCGGATGAGCCAGCAAGAGAAGGGGCTCCTCAGGATGATTGACCGTCCCATCCGCCAGACACGGCTGATCGTCTTCGATGAGGGCGATGCAATTTTTCCCGGGAATATCCTTGGGTGAGACGATCACGAACTCTTTCCAATCGATTCCCGGGCCGAAGGTGAACTTTTTGATCTCGCCCCGGGGAATCCGGCTACGAACGGTGGCCCCATATAGCATGCCCGGCAAAACCATGTCGTCGACATACCGCGCCTGTCCGGTGACTTTGTCGCGCCCTTCCAGGCGGGGAACCGAAGTGCCGACGATGCGAGTATTCTTCATGCGAATCGCGGAATCATCCGAGTTTCTGCACCGGTTTCTCCGATTGCGATAGTGTATGACAGACAATCCGAACCTGGCTGTGCGACTGTTGCAAGAGTGAATTACTCATAGCCTCGCATGCCAATTGAGCTTTTCTCCGCTAACCTCGGTACTCCCGGCCAACGGGTTCTCCAGGAAACTCGCCGTCCTTGAACACCAGCATGCCTCTAAGATAAGTGGCTCTCACCACCCCCCGTAGCTTTTCTCCAAGGTACGGCGAAACCGGGTGACGGTAATGCAAGCGGTTACAGGTCACTACGAACTCGCTCTCGGGATCGAAAACGACGAAGTCGGCATGGTATCCTGCTGCAATTCGGCCTTTCCGCAGCTGGCATCCAGCCAGATTTGCGGGAGCTTCGGCCATCCAGCGAGCGATATCGGTCAGCGAAAATCCGCGCTCGCTGGCCTCGGTGTACATCACCGGCAGCGCCATGGATAAGCTCGCAATGCCGCCCCATGCGCTTCGGAAATTCCCTTCGGCAAGCCGCTTCATTTCCAGGGGACAGGGAGAATGATCTGTGGCCACGAGGTCGATAGTTCTATCGCGGAGGCCTTGCCATAATCGTTCGCAGTTTTCGCGGCTGCGAATCGGCGGAGCGCACTTAAACAGCGTTGCTCCCTTGGGGATTGCTTCGGCAGTCAAATGCAGATAGTGCGGGCAGGTCTCCACACTCACGGGCAGACCTTCAGAACGTGCGGCGCGCAACTCCGGAAGCGCTGTGCTGGCCGAGAGATGGACAATGTGCAAGCGGAACTTGTATTCGCGGCACAGCGACAACAACAGTCGGATCGCTGACAGTTCCGCTTCTTCCGGCCGCGATTGCAGATACGTCCGGTACAGGGACCAATCCGCATCCGCCAAATTTTCTGTCGCCGAATCTATGGGAGTAGGAAGTTCTGCGTGCACAAGCAGTGGTAAGCCTGTCCGGGCTACATGAGGCAATGCAACTCGTAACTGCTGCTCCGTAACCATGGTGAAGCCATCAATGCCGGGATGAACGAGAAAACACTTGAACCCCGGCACTCCCGCGTCTGCCAGCGACTCAATGTCGCGCTGGTTATCTGCGACAACTCCTCCCCAGGCCATCCAATCGACCCGGCATCGGCCCTGGGCCGCCTCCCGCTTGGCCTGGAGCGCGGCGACATGGGTGGTGGCCGGGAGGCAATTCAAAGGCATGTCCACCAACAGTGTGTATCCTCCCACGGCCGCGCCTCGCGTCGCCGTCTCAAATCCTTCCCATTCCGTGCGGCCGGGATCATTGATGTGAACGTGGGAATCGACCAGTCCGGGTAGAATCACCGCATCGCCAAAATCATGGGCATCCGCCTGCGCCGGCGCTTGATCAGGAGCAACCACGTCACTGATTCGGTCTCCTTCGACGAGCAGGGCGGCTGGACGTACCCCTTCCGGTGTCACGACCCGGCGAGAGAGGAAGGCACGCAGACTCATGGTGAGAAGCGGATCCTTGCAAAGTCTCCTGAGGTTGCGGCAAGAGCGTAGCTTTATACCGATAGTTTTTCAACTCACCAAAATCGATAATTCAACAGGAAAAAAGTGCCGGGTGGCTGTCATCCGGACATATACTTGCTCCCTAACGCGGGCATCTGGCTGGCTTTTTGCTGGGAATTCGAAACCTACCAAGAACTTGCCTCACAGATAGCCAACGCGAAGGGAGCGGTAGCAATAACACATGAACAACCCTTTCATGGCGCGGGCGATTCAGCTCTCGATCGACGGCGTTCACTCCAGGCAGGGTGGCCCGTTTGGCGCGGTGGTTGTGAGAGACGGTAAGATTGTTGCCGAGGGCGTAAATCAGGTGACCTCGACCAAGGATCCAACAGCCCATGCGGAAGTCCTGGCTATCCGCAAGGCTTGCGAAAAACTCGGCGTTTTCGAACTGAAAGATTGCGAGCTGTACACTTCGTGCGAACCGTGTCCCATGTGCCTGGGCGCAATCTATTGGGCCCGACTTTCGCGCATCTATTTCGCCAATACCGCCGAGGACGCGGCCAAAATTGGTTTTGACGACTCATTCATCTACAGTGAGCTGAAACAGCCCCATTCGCGGCGCCGCATCCCTACAATCCAGTTGATGCGCGAAGAAGCACTCGCGGGACTTCGCGCATGGGCAGATAGGCCCGACAAGATTCCGTATTGAGATCTCTGCGCGGTGTCGCGCGTGTTTCTCGCTGAACCCGGCAACTATGGGCCCCCAGCAGAGGACAAATGCGTCCGTAACTAGTCTTATCGGCTGTTTCGTCGGCAGGGTACATCTGTGATCGAAGAGACTTTTGCGGGTCAGGCCAGATCGAGGGGAAACGATTGATCAATCGCTACTTCAAACTTGCTGAGAATCAGACGTCCGTGAAGCAGGAGTTGCTGGGCGGCCTCACCACGTTTATGACCATGGCTTATATCGTCGTGGTCAATCCACAGATCCTCGCTCAGGCTGGAATGCCTGCTGAGGGCGTTGTCTTTGCCACTTGTCTCTCGGCTGCGGTCGCCACGCTGGTCATGGGATTATATGCGAACTATCCGATCGCCCTGGCCCCGGGGATGTCGCTGAACGCCTACTTCACCTACTCGGTATGTCTGGCGATGCACGTGCCATGGCGGACCGCTCTCGCTGTTGTCTTTTTTTCGGGCGTGCTTTTCCTGGTTCTTACGGTAACGCGAGTTCGCGAACAGATTGTCAATGGCATGCCCGATTGCTTGAAGCACTCGACAGCAGCGGGAATCGGTATGTTCATCGCATTTGTTGGTATGCGAAATGCCAAGCTCATCGTGGCCAACTCCGCCACGTTTGTAGGTATCGGCAGCTTCGCCGACAAAGAAGTACAGATCGGCTGCTTCGGGCTCGCCCTGACGCTGGTTCTTATGGCCCGGAGGATCCACGGTGCCATCTTGCTAGGCATCATCGGAACTACAGTTCTCGGGATGCTCAGCGGTATTTCGAGTTGGCCTTCGACGTTCTTTTCCATGCCGCACCCTTCCTCCACCTTTCTGCAGCTGGATTTTCGAGGAGCCCTTCATCTCGGTTTACTGGAGATTCTCTTCGCGTTCCTGTTTGTCGATCTCTTCGACAACGTTGGCACGCTGGTAGGCGTCTGCGAGCAAGGAGGCTTCATCAAAGATGGCAAGATTCCCCGTGTTGGCCGAGTATTGTTGGCTGATTCCGTGGGGACGATTTTCGGATCTTTGACAGGTACTTCCACGGTCACAAGCTATATCGAAAGCGCCGCAGGTGTTGCAGCCGGGGCCCGCACAGGTCTTAGCAATCTTGCCGTGGCGGCGCTCTTCCTACTGGCCATGTTTTGCTCGCCTCTGGCGACCGCGATTCCGGCCTACGCAACGGCCCCGGCATTGATCCTGGTGGGCGTTTTAATGTCCCAATCTCTGGCACAGGTGAAATGGAAAGACTTCAGCGAGGCCTTGCCCGCATTCATCACCATGCTGGCGACGCCCCTGGCATTCAGTATCGCGACCGGCCTGAGTCTCGGCCTGATTTCTTATACTGTAGTGAAACTGGCAGCGGGCAAGTTCGAGGAAATCAATACCCTTGTTTGGGTTCTCACTGTCTTGTTCATTCTGCGCTATGTCTATCTTGCGGCAGCCTAGATTTCATCGCTCAAGAAGCGAGAATCCTGGTGGATTTGTCCCGCATGTGATGCAGTCTCTGCGCAAGATCGTTGCAACTCGCAGAAGCACTCCTCGTCCGCGAGAATCGTGTGTGGCTCGGCAGCTTCGGAGTCCCTCTGCAGCGCTTCCAGTGCTTTGGCCTTTGCCTTTCGACAGAACTCATTGGGTATCGCCATGTTGCTCCGATGCCAACGACACTTATAGATTTGAGCGATCACATGAGCAGGGAGAGTGAAGTTGTTGGTGAGGAACTTAAACCGCTTTTCCGTTTCCGCATCCAGATAGGTGACGCGGCGGAACGCATTCGGGTAAACAGAGGCGGATTCACGACGGACCTGCCGGCAATCCGCGCTGGTCGCCCGACTCACAGAAAATCGCGTTTGAGATGAAAGATTCCGACGGGCTGTGGAATGTATATACCGCCGACATCTCCGATCGCGTTCCACACAAACTGACAACTAATGTCCGCGATTCGACCCATCCTTATTGGTGCACGACGCGGAATGGATCTATTTTCGCGGATACGAAGGTGTTGGCCACCAGCTCTACCGTTGCCCTGCACATGGAGGCGACGCCGCTGTGCTTGCCACGTCTCAGGACCCCATTGCTCCGATTGAATCTTGGGATGGCAAAGTTCTGTACTTTCCGGCAAGGAATTTAAACGCAGTCATGATGATGCTTCCGCTGGACCGACCAGACGCAACGCCGCAGCCCGTTGAGGGAATGCCGAACCTCTTTTATGAACGCCAGTGGGCGCTCGTGTCAGACGGCATTTACTACATTCCCCAATCCGCCCCAAGGACCATCTGCTTCCACGACTTCGCCACCAAGCAAACACGGGAAATCTTCAAGACCGAGCGAGACACCAGCGACGGCATGTCTGTCTCGCCCGACGGCCGGTGTATGTTCTATTCCCCACTCGACGAAAACCGCGCAAACATTATGCTCGTCAGCAACTTCCACTGACCGCGGGTGGCGAAGTTGTCCAAAAGCCGCTGCGTTCCCGCGCTCTACTCCGCAGCCCTCTACACGAGTCTTGGTGATTCAAAAACACGGAATCATCCTGCTCGAGAAAGCCCCCAAGAACACTTGGCTCGACACCTCTTGGAACCAGCGCTGCATCAAGTTCAGCCAACTGGAGCTGGTGGGCACAAAATGATGTTTCTTCAGCCAGGCACGGACCTCGGTTTCTTGTGGGTGCCATAGTTGTCCATCAGCAAGTGCAAGGGAACCTGACTGGGAAATTCTTCGTCTAAGCGGCGGAGAAACTTCAGGAATTCCTGATGGCGATGCCGCTGATAACACTCTCCCACGACCTGGCCTTGCGCCAATTCCAGGGCCGCCAATAGCGTGGTGGTCCCGTTGCGTTGGTAGTCGTGGGTCATCGTCCCGCAACGCCCCTGCTTCATCGGCAAGCCGGGTTGGGTGCGATCTAAGGCCTGAATTTGACTCTTTTCATCGACGCACAGCACGATCGCCTTCTCGGGCGGATTCAGATATAGACCCACGACATCCGTTAATTTCTCGAGAAAATGAGCATCGCGCGAGAGCTTAAAGGTTTTCACGCCATGCGGTTGCAGATTATGACTCCGCCAGATGTTGTTCACCGTCGACTTGCTGATTCCCATGCGCTGGGCCAAGGAGCGACAGCTCCACTGGGTTCGACCCTGGGGTTGGCACTGCAAGGTCGTGGCGATGAGGGATTGGATTTTCTCCGGGCCATAGGTGGCTTTGCGTCCCCGACCCGGGGCAATCTCCCACAGACTCGGCAAACCCTGGTGGGCAAAGCGGGCGCGCCAAAGCATCACCGTCTTGCGATTGATCTTGCACTCCTGGGCGACGGAGTTATCAGATTGACCGGCAGCCGCCGCCAGCACCATCCGGCAGCGCAGGGCGACTTGCTGCGGCGTACCATGGGCAGAAGCCCATTCCCGCAGTTGCTGTTTGTCACTTTCGCTGAGTGCTACGGCGGAGACTCGAGTAGGCACGACCAAACCATAGCTTACATGCCAAATTTTCGTTTCGCATTCTCTCTTCGGCCCGCTTGCGGTCCTACGCAAACCAGGCGGCGCTCGACTATACCGGGTTCACCATGGAGGAGGTGATGGCGCCCGACTACCGCACGCGTGTGTTTCATCCGGAAGACCTGGAGAAATCATCTTCTTTGAAATCGGCGTCTCGCCTGAGGCGCGCGTCCGCCGCGGGCAACAATGGTGGGAACCGGCCCATCGTTGGTAGTTCGAGGGTTTGTCGCTAACACGCGACATTCCCGCGCTTCTGATTCAGGACAACCTAATAGTTAGTCAGATCGAGGGTGGGTATCTCACTCCGTTTCCGAAATCGTGGGCTTACGCCCACTGGGGAACCGCCATTTGTGCGTAGGCGTACTCGCCTGAATAAGAACCAGTTGACATCGCTTCCATATTCAATTAAATGCTTGAATATGTATGCTCGGCTTCAGGAAAAGCGTCGGTTCAAGAACGACGTCTACGGCCAATTGGCCCGTATTGGAAAGGCGCTCGCAAGCCCAAAGCGACTTGAGCTCCTGGATCTGATCTGCCAAGCCGAGCGATCCGTCGAGGAACTGGCAGCCGAGACCAGCATGAGTGTGGCAAATACTTCGCAGCACCTGCGAGCTCTGCACCGAGCTAACTTGGTGGAGTCCAGGAAAGAGGGCCGATTCGTGTGCTACGGATTAGCGGATGCTTTGGTGTCTGACTTCTATCGGTCGTTTCGGCTTCTCGCTGAAGATCGTTTTGCGGAAATCGAGCGTCTTCGGCAGCGGTTTTTTGCTCCTGGAGCGGAGTTGGCCGCAGTGGACCGTAACACTCTTCTCCAACGAGTGAAGCGAGGAGAGGTGGTGGTTATCGACGTGCGACCGGCCAACGAATATCGGAGCGCGCATATTCCCAAGGCACTTTCGATCCCGCTGCAAGAGCTGGGCGAGCGCCTCGCTGAGCTGCCGCGGCACAAGACCATTGTTGCCTACTGCCGCGGACCCTACTGCGTGTTGGCAGCCGAGGCCGTTCAACTGCTGGGTCGACACGGATTTCGGGCTTATCGTCTGGAGGACAGCGTGGGCGACTGGCGCGCTCGGGGACTTCCCGTTGAGGCGAACTGATGGGTGACGATCACAAGGTTTCGATCACGAACTCGCTCGGGTCGGAGACGATCACAACCCGAATCGCGGGCCGAGGAACTCCAGTCCTTAGGCTTGAGACGATTGCCGTTCGGGCAGGCGCAGAGCTCGACCCGACGACCGGAGCGCTGGCCCCTCCTCTCCATCTTTCGACGACGTTTGAGCACGGACCGGCAAGCGAGGCCATCCACGGATTTCTGTACGCTCGGCAAAAGAATCCCACGCAGCTGCGTCTTGAGGCGGCACTTCGTGACCTTGAAGGCGGCCTGGCCTCGCTGGTCTTTTCTTCCGGCATGGCCGCATCGGCGGCGATGCTGCAAGCGCTTCCTGCGGGGTCACACGTCATTTTTTCGGACGACATTTACGTCGACGTCCATAGTCTCATCCAAGACTTTCTGCCCGCTTGGGGCATTCAGAGCAGCGTCGAGAACCTGCAAGACTTGGAAGCGCTGAAGAACGCGCTTCGGCCAACGACTAAGCTCATCTGGATCGAAACGCCATCCAACCCTCTCCTGAAAATTCTGGACATTCCGGCCATTGCTCGCATCGCGCACGAGACCGGCGCACAGTTACTCGTCGACAGCACCTTTGCCACACCAATTCTCCAGCGTCCTTTGTCACTTGGAGCAGACATCGCGCTTCATTCGACGACGAAGTATTGCGGCGGTCATAGCGATGTCCAGGGAGGTTGTCTCGTCGTCAAATCACGGGAACTTCTCGACAAACTGCTGCACGTTCGGGAGATCCTGGGCGCCGTGGCGTCGCCGTTCAACTCTTGGCTGATTTTGCGAGGTCTTCGTTCGCTTCCGTGCCGAATGGAGCGCCACTCCGCAAATGCCGCTGCGGTCGCTGCGGCGCTGGCTGCCTCTCCCGCGGTGGAGGCCGTACTCTATCCGGGACTACCCTCGCATCCGGGACACGACATCGCCCAGCGTCAGATGAAAGGTTTCGGGGGCATGCTCTCCTTTTTGGTTCGCGGAAGGCGCGCCGAGGCGCTTCGGGTTGCTTCGCGAGTCAGACTCTTCGTGAACGCGACGAGCTTGGGCGGCCCGGAGAGTCTGATCCAGCATCGCGCTTCGAACGAAGGCAAGCTTTCCCGTGCGCCTCAGAACCTGTTGCGGGTATCCGTCGGGCTCGAACATCCTGACGATCTGATTGAAGATCTGTTTCAGGCGCTTGCGTGAAGGGCGGGTTGATATGAACGTACAGACGCATTGGGAGAAAATCTACCGCGAAAAGTCCCCGGACGCCGTCAGCTGGTACCGTCCACACCTGGAAACTTCTCTCGAAATCATCGAGACGATCGCACGGCAGCGTTCCGCCTCCATCATCGACGTCGGCGGAGGTGAATCGACGCTCGTCGACGATCTGCTTGCGCAGGGATATCAAAACATCGCGGTACTTGATGTTTCTCAAACGGCGATCGAGGTAACCAAGAAACGCCTGGGAGCAGCTGCAGAAAAGGTTCAGTGGTTTGCCACCGACCTTGTGAAAGCCGATCTGCCGTCGAACGCCTTCGATGTATGGCACGACCGCGCAGTGTTTCATTTCCTCACCTCGATGGACGAACGCGTCGCCTACGTTCGCCAGGTCGCCCGTGCGGTCAAGTCCGGCGGGTATATCTTGATCAGCACGTTTGCGCCAGAAGGGCCAACGAAATGCAGCGGCCTCGAAGTTGTGCGCTATGACGCGGAGTCGTTGCACGCGGAATTCGGCGCGCGCTTCCTACTGCTGGACAGCTTCAAGGAATTACACGGGACGCCATTTGGCACGACCCAGCAGTTTCTATACTGTTTGTGCAGACTCCAATGAAGGAACGCGCTCAACGAACAGGATGGATGATCTTGTTCAGATAGCGGAAGTGGAGCATGACGCGGTGAGTGTGGACGTGCCGTAGGATGTGGTGAAGGTGGAGAGTTTATTGCGGGCCGCCCGCGCCGCGGAGAAGAGAGATTGCTCGCTTCGCTTCCCGCCAAGCGCGGGACAAGCGGGATGACGACGTAAGAAGAGAAGATGGCTACCGGAGTAGCGGGAAAAGAGAATGCCGCGGTAATCGGTTAGCGAGGTGAGGTGCTCGAGTCGCGCAACAGGACGACGTCGGAGACGACGTGGCTGCGTACAACGCCGAGTGTTTTGCCGTCAGGCGAGAACTGGAACGACCTAATGCGATCAGATGTGAAGGTCGTCAGCCAGTGGCCCTTTGAGCCATCCAGCGGCTGCGCCCAGATGTTGCCGACTCCGTTTTCGACGACCGAATAAGCCACGGCCTTTCCGTCAGGAGCAAAGGCAATCGCATTAGAGATGTCAGGACGGGCATCGAGATATTTCGCGGGTTTCTCGGGGTTTGCGTTGGCATCGAGCAGAACAATTGTGTGGGTCACCGCTTGCGTGGCCGGGTCATTTGACAACTCAACCTCCGGTATCCACTTGCCGTCCGGCGAGAAATTCACTGCGCCCATCATGAATCCACTAGCCACTGCACTAGCCTTGACGACTTCCGGAGTTCCGCCTTCCGTGGACATCTTCATAATTTGACTGGCAGCGTTATCCACATAATAAAATGAAGTTCCGTCTGGAGAGCACACCGGCATTTCATCATCCTTGCCACTCGTTAGCTGCTTTGAATGAGTGCCATCAGCGTTCACCCGCCAGATGTTGACGGTGGACTTCCCTTCGCGTCCAACCGCGCCGAACAGGATAGGTCCACCGCGAGCACAGATTGAAGACCAGAAAATTCTCCCAGCAGGCATGCTGAGCAGGGTGGTTTGACGGGCGCCGTCGGCGGACAGGCGCAGGATCGAATTCGCGGTGGTGATCAGCAAATCGCCGCGAACGTTCCATCCCACCCCGCGGACTTCGGCTTGGGTCGGGATGCCTGCGACCGCTACAGGTGCACCCTTACTCGTCGCTGGCTGCAGGAAAACAGAATCAGACCGTTGCTGCTGAATTGAAACCATCGATTTGCTATCAGCCGAAAGGCTTAGCGTTTGATACCCACGTGTGTCATTGGTCAGCGACTGAAACCGGCCGGCTGGATAGGAAACGAACCCAAGTTGGAGGTTGGTGGCATCCGAAGCTCGATAGTTCACAAGCAGTCCGTGACCGTCCGGACGCCACGCCAAATCCGAGAAAAGTTTGTCTGGAGATGACGTGAGCGGCGTCTCCTTCTTGTCCGCAAGATCGAACAGGCTGATCTGCCCCTGAGCTTCGCCTTGCGAATACGAAATAAAGGCGATTCGCGCTCCGTCGGGCGACCAGGACAGATTATCCGGGATAGGAAGCAGAGTGATTTGCAGAATCTGCTCGTCGCTGCCGTCCGAGTTCGAAGACAGCAGGCGATACTTGCCGACCTCCGGGTCGTTTGCGCGGATGTAGGCCATGCGCTTGCCGTCCGGAGAAATTGCCGGCCCCGCGTCAACATCGCGCACCAGCAACTGAGGTGTGCCACCGAGAACCGGCATTCGGTAGACGCTGAAGGAGTTCTGGCTGGCATCCACCGCCTTGCGATAGAAAATATAATTGCCATCAGGAGAAAATACGGAACTGCGAGTGTTGAAGGGCTCCGGTTCGAGAACCTGAGTGTTACTGCTGGTGGCTACGTTGCGGAGCCAGAGACTTTCTTTTCCGTTCTCGTCGATCACGCTTACCACATATTTTCCGTCCGGAGAAACCGCGGCCGATGTGGCCTTGCCGGAGTTTGTGATTTGCGTAACCGCAAAACTTTGAAAAGGAACGGTCACGGTACGATTGGCAAATAGCGAGTACGCGCCGTAAGCGGCACCAGCGATGAGCAGAAGTGCGACGAGTGCGCCACTGATGAACATTGTTTTGTGTTGCTTGGCAGCATCGACAACGACCGAACTGCTGGAGGAATGTGCCACACCGCTTTGCGAGCGCACTGCCGAGGAGCTGGACGCGTGTTCACCGGTTTGGTGGGGTGATGCAACATTGCTGGCCACGGCGGCCACACCCGAATCGGACTGCGCAATTGCGGCGGAGCCAGAACGATTTGAATCGGTGTCGCGCTTTAGGCGCTGCAATTCCGCGCGCATGTCGGAAGCATGCTGATAGCGCAGATCGCGGTCTTTTTCCAACGCGCGATTGATCACGTCGTCTAGCTTCGCCGGCAAATCATGATTGAAGCGCATGGCCGGCGTTGGCGTGCCATCCAGAATGGCTTTGAAGATGACGCCGGAGCTTTCTCCACGGAACGGCAATGCGCCGGTGGCCATTTCGTATAAGACGACGCCAAAGGAAAATAAATCGGTGCGAGCGTCGAGCGGTTTGGCGCGCACTTGCTCCGGCGACATGTAGGAAATGGTGCCGAGCGTGGAGCCGGGACTGGTCAGATGGTCCGCACTTACATTTTCGGTGACGTCTTCGGCAGCTGGCGAACCCGGGGTTCGACTTTCCGTATAGGTAAGCTTGGCGAGTCCGAAATCCAGAATCTTGGCGTGCATTCGTTCAGTCACAAAAATATTTGCAGGTTTGATGTCGCGATGGACGATGCCTTTGCTGTGAGCGGCATCCAGAGCGTCGGCCATTTCAATGGCCAGGCTGAGCAGAATGTCAGTGTCGAGGGGCCGTCCGCTGATACGATGCTTCAGCGTGATGCCATCGAGAAACTCCATGGCGATGAACGCTTTGCCATCTTCCTCGCCGATATCATAGATAGTGCAGATGTTGGGATGATTCAGCGCGGAGGCAGCCTGCGCTTCGCGCTGAAAACGGGCCAGGGCTTGCGCATCGCGGGCGACGTCCTGCGGCAAAAATTTCAGTGCGACGAAGCGGCGAAGGCGTGTGTCCTCAGCTTTGTAAACCACACCCATTCCGCCGCCGCCAAGTTTTTCGACGATGCGGTAATGCGAAATGCTTTGTCCGATGAGCGAGGATGAGTCAGCCACTGCGGGCGTATTCTAGTTTTTGCGAAGCGGCAAGTCAATGAAGCGGGGCACTGTCTGGCACTGTCTACCGGATCGCGGACATCCGGATGCCGTCTGGCTCGTTCCTGCCTCTGCTCAGCGGCCTACCAATTTCTGCTGTTCTTCGGGATAGCGGGCACCTTGCAGCGTGATCTTTGATGCTGCGGTTTCCAGTTGCCTAAGATCTTCGGTCGTAAGCTCGACTTCAGCGGCTCCGATGTTCTCGAGTCGATGCAGCTTGGTTGTACCAGGGATCGGAACGATCCACGGCTTTTGTGCAAGCAGCCAGGCCAGCGCGATCTGAGCAGGCGTCGCTTTTTTCTGTTGGGCGAACTTGCCAATCACGTCGACCAACGCCGGATTTGTTTTTCGGTTCTCTGGCGTAAAGCGAGGAACAATGTTGCGCAAGTCGGTCTCCATGCAGGATCCTGCCAAGCGCTGTGTGGCCGTCGGCAAGGCGGTCATCGAGTTCGATAGACTTGAGGCACTCAAGTGGCTGTCAGCCGTTCCGAACGGCAACGACAACGCCTGCGACTTAAGCTTGCAAGGTACGAAGGCGTTTGAGGCTCTTGGCATCGACATCGAGCTGACGCGGAGGCTGCGGCGCCGGTTCGCGTGCGCCTGCCTGGATTGGAGCGAGCGGCGGCCCCATGTCGGCGGAGCACTGGGGGCGGCCTTACTGAGAATTGCGGTGAAAAGAAAATGGGTGGTCCAGGATCTCGACAGCAGAGCCTTGGGAGTCACAAGTCTTGGTCGACGCGAAATGCTGACTCGATTCGGCCTTCATATCTGATTGTGCCCGAGCAACGGGCGACCCTGAAATAATCCCAAGGTAAGGGAATAATCCAAGGTAAGGGTTGCCGACCATACATCCAGAGCTTCGTGTTTCGCTTTTACAACACCGTTTCTGCCCTCCGTGGTCCGACACCTAGGTCGGCGCCTCCGTGCGGAACCCTGGGCTCGAACAGATTACGCAAGCGAGGGCACTATGAAGTAAGATTGCGAAACAGATTATCCAAGCGGCGAGCTATGAACCCCCAACGCTGGCAGCAAATCGAGGAAATCTATCATTCGGCACTGAGGCAAGCTGCTGAAACTCGCGTCGCGTTCGTGACTGCCGCCTGTCGCGGAGATGGGGACTTGCTGCAAAAAGTGCAATCGCTACTCTCAGCGCATGAGCAGGCCGGAAGTTTCCTGGAGACGCCCGCCCTTGGGATAGCGAGCACCTTATCGGGTGTTCGGCAGCTAGGCCAGCAATTCGGCTCTTATCAAATCCTGAATCCGCTTGGAGCCGGTGGCATGGGCGAGGTGTATCGCGCCCATGACAGCAAGCTCGGCCGGGATGTGGCGATCAAAACTTTGCCCCGCGAGTTCGCGGACGACCCGGAACGGCTGGCACGTTTGCGGCGGGAAGCTCTCACCCTGGCATCCCTCAATCACCCCAATATCGGTGCGATTTACGACCTGGAGGAAGCAGACGGAGTGAACTGCCTCGTATTGGAGTTGGTAGAAGGCGAGACACTTCGTGGTCCCGTCCCAGTTGAAAAGGCACTCGACTACGCCCGCCAAATCGCCGAGGCCCTGGAGTCCGCACACAACAAAGGAATCGTTCATCGCGATCTGAAGCCAGCCAACGTGAAGGTCACGCCCGAGGGCCGAGTGAAGGTGCTCGATTTCGGGCTGGCAAAGGCGGCCTTGGCCAAAGATGACCATCAGCGTCTATCGGAACTGGCCACTGTAACCGCCTGGGGTACAGTGGCAGGACAGATTATGGGCACGCCTCCGTACATGAGCCCTGAGCAAGCGCGTGGAGAAGCAACAGACAAGCGCACCGATATTTGGGCTTTCGCCTGTCTGCTATATGAGTTATTGACCGGCCAGCGTGCTTTTAAAGGCGCGAACCTGCCGGACACTGTTTCGGCTGTGCTGGAGCGCGAGCCGGACTGGAGCGCACTGCCCGCGAAAACCCCAGCGAAAATTCGGCACCTGTTGCGGCAATGCCTGCAGAAGGACGCAAGCCGGCGCCCGCAGGATATGGCTTCGGTACGCAGTGTAGTCGAGGAAGTAATCGGATCGTTCCAGGGGGTCAAGCGCTGGCAGTTAATCGCAGCGGCTGCCATCGTTCTAGCGGTTGGAGCTGGCGTATGGCTTTTCCGTCCCAGGCCGCTGCCTTCCCGCGCCGATTATATCCAACTCACGAATTTCGCGGATTCCGTCACGCAACCTGCTCTGTCGCCGGACGGTCGCATGCTAGCATTTGTGCGAGGCTTCAGCACCTTTCTAGCTCCAGGCGAGATCTATATCAAAATGCTGCCTTCGGGCGAACCGGTTCAGCTCACTCACGACAATCTGCCCAAGATGAACCCCGTCTTCTCGCCGGACGGATCTCGCATTGCGTATACCGCACTCGGCGGGAGCTTCAGTTGGGACACATGGGTCGTACCGGTTCTTGGGGGACGGTCCCAGCTGTGGTTACCGAACGCATCCGGACTAGTCTGGACCGATCCTCAGCATATGATGTTTTCCGAGATCAAATCCGGTGAACACATGGCCATCGCTTCGGCTACCGAGAGTCGCATTCAGTCGCGCGTCATCTACGCTCCACCTCACGAGCGGGGGATGGCTCATCGCTCGTATATTTCGCCTGACGGCAAGTGGGCTTTACTGGCCGAAATGGATAACGGCGAGTGGCTACCGTGCCGCGTTGTTCCATTCGACGGCGGAGCTCCCGGAACGTCTGTAGGAGTTCCCAACGCGCCGTGTACCAATGCGGCTTGGTCTCCGGACGGTAGATGGATGTATCTGAACCTTCACACTGGACAGAACTTCCACATCTGGCGGCAGCGTTTCCCCGACGGCCAACCTGAGCAAATCACGTCGGGACCTACGGAAGAAGAAGGGATCGCATTCGCTCCTGACGGTCGTTCCCTTATCACTTCCGTGGGCCTCCGGCAGAGGACGGTTTCTGTCCACAACCTGAACAGCGACCGCCAGGTCTCTCTCGAAGGCTATGCATACATGCCTTCCATCTCGCCAGATGGCAAAAGGATTTACTATCGCGTCCTGAAGGGTGGCACATCGCCGGCCCTCGGTGCGAGCGAGCTGTGGATAGCGGACAGCGAGTCTGGACAGAGAGACTTGCTTCTGCCGGGTTTCGCTGTAACTGGCTACGACCTTTCGCAGAATGGCCGCAACGTTGTGTTCTCCGCACTTGATTCGGGCGGCCAGTCTCGTCTATGGGTGGCCTCGACCGATCATAAGGAAGTTCCGCGGCAAATCCCCAGCACAGAAGGCGACATGCCATTTTTCGGTCCAGATGGCGACCTGATTTTCCACGCGATCGAAGGAAACTCTACGTTCGCGTTTCGCATTCGGGAAGACGGAACCGGGAAGCGGAAGCTGACTTCGAAGAGGGTCGAAGAGCTCCACGGGGTCTCGCCCGATGGCCGGTTCGTGATTATCTGGAGTGGAGCGGGCGGAGAGCAAAATGGCGTGGCGACACAGGCTGTCCCGCTTGCTGGAGGTTCGCCGATACCGATTTGTGCTGAAAGCTGTTATTTGCGGTGGCAAACGGATGCGAGGCTCCTCTACTTGGCTGTGTTCACAGGGATGCAGTCTGCTGGCGCTTATGGTCGCACTTATGTCGTGCCCTTGTCTCCCGGCAAGCTGTTTCCCAAAATCCCGCCCCGTGGTTTTCACTCCGAAGCCGAAATTGCGGCCCTTCCTGGCGTTCAGGTGATTGACGCAGCCGACGTTGCGCCCGGTCCCACGCCCGGACTCTATGCCCTCTCCCGCCAGACTGTACAACGCAACCTCTATCGTATCCCGGTGCCTTAATACGTCCCCGTTAATTCCAAAAGGCCTGCTGGGCCCCAGTAAGCGACGAAGGGTGCAGCGCCAAGCTCTTTCATGCGCAGCGGGCAACCAAGGATTCGAACCGTACGGAACAGCGTTATGAGGCGCCCGGTTTATCGTGCCCGGGGGCTGCCATTTGTTGTATCAGTGTCGGTGAGTTGGCGAACGCCAGTCCCATCCATATTCATGACGAAGATTTCGCTTTGGCCCTCGGTACTCGGGCGGAAGGACATGAAAAAGATCTCCCGTCCATTGGACGACCAAGACGGCGCTCTGCTGCACCACTTGCTTGGCGAGTCACCTGGGTTCTTTGGCGTGAGATTGATCTGTTCGTCGCCGTCGGCCTTCATCCGAAACACGGAGCAGTATCCTTCGCGGAAGCTCATAAATGCGATGTATCTTCCGTTAGGAGACCAAGCAGGCATCTGAGCGAAACTAGGTGCCGTCTCGCTTGTGAGCTGCGTCGGAGCGCCACTTCCATCCGCATTGATCATGTAGATGTCGATACCCCGCCGGAACACAATCTGCTTGCCGTCTGGCGACCAACTGGGATACCTGCTAAGAGTAGGAGGATCGGTGAGCCGTGTTGGGTTGCTACCATCCGCCTTCATGACGAAGATCTCGAAGACGCCGCCATCGCGCTTACTTTCAAAAACGATCTGCCTGCCGTTAGGAGACCACCTTGCCCAGCCGTCAGTAGCGGCATCGTTCGTGAGGTTTGTGACCGCACCCCTTCTGTCTCGAACGAAGATGTTATTGTTTCCGGTGCCGGTCTGACTTGACGTGAAAACGATCTGTTGGGCGTCAGGTGAGATATCAGGATCTACGTCAGACGCCGTGTCGTAGGTAATGCGGACTGCGCTGCTACCATCGGGATTCATGACGTAAATTTGGTTATTCGAATGTCCATCGCGCGCGCTGTAGAAGACAACGCTCCCTGGAGGGCCACCAGCTAGCTTTGTGTAAGCGCCTAGGCCGGGGAGCATTAGCGACACAAAAATCGCGAACCAACTGGAAATTCTTGCTAGAGCTAGGTTTCTCCACATGTTGTTTCTCCTGAAAATCTCTTTGAGACTGAGCCTGGAGACTCGGAACCTCATTCGGTCTCGGGCCTCATCTCTAATACCGACAAAGCGCGCCGAAACCTGCCATTCGGTAAGAAAATTTCTTGTGCTAGACTGGCAAATCGTTATGAGCGTAGATGCTTCCCAGGACATCAGCGCCTTGCTGGTCGCCTGGAATCACGGCAGCGACGAAGCGCTAAAATGCCTTATATCTGTGGTTTACCCCGAGATGCGGAGAATCGCCCGCCAGCATCTTGCGCGTTCCCAAAATCACACGCTCCAGTCAGCCGCCTTGGCAAATGAGGCCTACCTTAAACTGATTCGGGCCAGGGGCATCCATTGCGAAAGCCGGGTGCACTTCTTTGCTCTGTGCGCGCAGATCATTCGCCGTATTCTCGTTGACCACGCGCGCAGCCGGCGGCGCGTCAAGCGGGGTGGCGATGTTTTGCAGGTTACGTTGGACGAGGCGTTGCTTCCAACCCGTATGCGCGGAATCGAAATGCTGGCGCTGGACGATGCGCTCGCGTCATTGTCCAGAATTGATGGGCGCAAGAGCCGCGTTGTCGAGTTGCGATACTTCGGTGGTTTAAGCGTCGAAGAAGCGGCCGAGGTCCTGCACATCTCGCCGGAAACAGTGATGCGTGACTGGAAAATGGCCAAGGCTTGGCTATTTGGCGAACTGACCAGGGAAAAAGAGCGCACCAGCTCGTAGCCCTGAGAACCCATTGGCCGACAGTTGTACGACATGATTGCGCAGGGAGCTTGCGTTCGCCGACACGTAAAATCAGCTGCTCGGCGCACAAGGTTGGCGACACCCGGAAGGTTCTGGCTGGATCACGGGCAACTCTGACGTGACGTGATTAGGTAAGGGTTGCCACTATACATGCTCGATCAGCACACGTCGGCTTACTATAGTAACTGTTAGTTTGCGGGTCCAGCAAACAGCAGTAGATTCCCATCCGGATCTTTGACGACGAAATTCTTGGCGCCCCAAGGCTCCTTTTTCAGCTTCTGGTGAAAGGCGACACCAGCGGACTGAAACTCAAGAAACAGCAGCTTGATCTCGTCCGCTGTAGCGACGGTCATAGATACCGACAACAGTTCCTCCCGATCACGGACCGTCGACTCGATTACTGGTCGCTCGACACGCCTTAGATTGAGACGCGCCGCGTCGCGACCCACCTGTGCATAGTAGGGAGGTTTGCCGTAACTGAATACAAGCGAAAAGCCTAACTTCTCACGGAAAAATTCACATGATCTCTTGATATCGGTGACGAACAGTTGCGGCTCTGCACTGACAATCGTTGCTTTGGATGTCACCCCGTTCACTAGGTACAGCAGGCCCGCGATCCTTGCTGTCTTTTTGGTTGAGTTCATAGCTTCCCTCTTTTGCTCATGACTCTCTCCTGAGCTTCGGCCCTTCGCTGCAACCTGCTCTACTGTGTCACGTCCGGGCCGATACAGCTTCGGTCTTAATGTCGGCCATTTCAATTTTCCGAAAATTTGAATTCTCCCGAGTCTTCTCATCCCCTAAGGGCCACGAAGCCACGTGCCATTGGCACGAGCCAGAAGCCAACACCGGTTCCTCAAGTATGACGGGCAAGCCTGAAGTAATCCCAAGGTAAGAGTTGCCGACCATCCGCCCAGCACTTCCTTTGCTCTTTTAAGAACCGCGCTTTGTCGGTCAGCCAGTAATGAGGGGAGCCGAGTATGGGCCGATAGAGTTAGTTTCTCATCCGTAGTAAAGAATCATTGGCAAAGATCCTTTTCC
>Ga0185299_10002194_pt1 | contig 31600 bp, 29 predicted proteins | sample PaiPotPPA55metaG_FD_128002 | JGI IMG/M metagenome (GOLD analysis project Ga0185299, IMG submission 128002) | Iron sulfur acid spring bacterial and archeal communities from Banff, Canada, to study Microbial Dark Matter (Phase II) - Paint Pots PPA... ...
CTTTCTCCCAAGTGGCCGGCAATGAACAGGCGGTTTCCGCGATCGCTTTTCTCCAAGCCGCGCTGACCTGGTATGCCCAACTCGGCATTCGCGTGCGACGCGTGCTTACCGACAATGGACCGTGTTATCAGTCGCGAACATTTCGGGCGGTGTGTCACCAGTACGGAATCAAACACATTCGCACTCACCCCTACACGCCACGCACCAACGGGAAAGCAGAGCGGTTTATCCAAACCGCTCTGCGCGAATGGGCTTACGCTTGCGCCTATGACACTTCGGAGGAACGGGCGGCGCACCTCCCGCGCTGGCTTCACGATTACAATTGGCACCGACCTCATGCTAGCCTCGGCGGTGCTCCACCCATCTCTCGCTCCGGTCTCGATAGGAACAACCTGTTGATACATGACAACTAGTAACTCGTGACTCGTGGAAGAGAAAAACTCACCGCGCTTTTGAGGGACCAGGCAGGTGGCACCCGGCGGATGGTATAGTTTAGTATCATGTCGATTTTTACCGGCCCGCTGTCTCAGCTCAGCCCCTCTGATTTGCAAAAACTCATAGATGACAAGGTCGTTGAAAACGCTCGACTCGAGTTCAAGCTTGAGGTCCCAAGCAAAGAGGAAACGCTAAAGAAGCTTTCATCCTTCGCCAATACGTTCGGCGGCTTCATGGTCATCGGCGCAAAAGCGCCAAGTAAGGATGGCCGAATTGAGGACTTGCCCGGCGTGGACGCACAGCCAGGGTACAAGCAGACAATCTCACAGTGGTGTTTCGGTGGAGCCAGCCCACCGCTGATTGCCGAAGTCTCCGATCCAATTCCCGTGCCTGCGGGAAATGGAAAGGTCTGCTACTTGATCTATGTCGCAGAGAGCGATGTGGCTCCGCACTTTCTGAACGGCCGACATGGTGTTTGGGTGCGTACCGATGAATTTAGCGCGCGATTTGAAGCGCGTTTAGCTGATGAAAACGAACTTCGTCACCTTCTCGATCGGCGAAGGTTCGTCCTGGACCGCCGGACTGCTCTTCTGGAGCGCGCAAGAAAGAGGCTCGATGCTTATACTGCAAAAGGGCACACGGATTCCGGCGGGAAGAGGACGAAAGTGGGAGCCTGTCTTGAATTGTCAATCGTGCCACGTTTCCCGGCAAGGCCCATTTGCGGACAGCGGGACCTCAAATCGATAGTTGTAGGAAGCCAGTTGCAATGGCGCGGAGTCGGATTCCCTCGGTTTAGTAACAATATCGTTTCTCAGCATGAGAGCGAGATCGTACTGCAGCCTACGAGCGGTCTTTCGATTTTTGAGGCCAACATCTGGGGAATGCTCTTTTATAGCGCCGAGATCGAGACTGAACATAACGGAACCTCCGCTATCCACTTGTATGGGTTTGTGGGCTACGTACTGGTATTCCTGCGGCATGCGGAAAAGATGCTCCGAGCGATGGGGTACTCTGGGCCGATCGTCGTCGAGACGACTCTGGCTTCAATTCTCGGCGTACTGTGGGTCTACATGGTTCAGGGTTTCTTGGAATTCAACCAAGGCTCCGTGCTCGACGACCACGTCATCTTCACGATTGCAACGACCACCGAGGCGTTGTATGAGAACTCAGACCTCGTCGCGATGGATGTCCTTAGGTTGGTCTTCTTTTCGGTCAACTGGGCTAGTCTCATCGACACACCGCAGAAGCTGGAAAGTCTCGTACGTACCGGTTACACATATAATTCCTGGCAACATCCCACCAGCGCAAGGTCCTGAGCTGATCGCCAAGCGACTCCGAATGGCTCGAGAGGATTACGAGGTGCGATATGGCTGGACGAAGAGCTAACCGGGCGATTATTCCCAGCTCCGGAAATGTGTTCGCTGATCTGCGCCTATCAAACGCGGAAGAAAAACAAACCAAGGTGCGGCTGGCTGTGGCCATCAACAGGATTCTGGGTGGCCAAAGTCTATCGCAGGCGGCCGCAGCCCGCCGGTTGAAAATCAATCAGCCGAAGATTTCCGCGCTTGCGAATTACCGGCTCGAAGGATTCTCCGTCGAGCGCTTGATGCATTTCCTGACCGCGCTCGATCGCGATGTGGAGATCACGATCCGTCCAAAGCCGCGGTCGCGCAAGGAAGCGCGCATCCTGATTTCGGCGGCCTAACAAGGAATGAGTGACCAAGGGACGAAACCAAAGACGCCGGCTGGAAGCCAGCGCTACAAGGGCAGGAGCAAAGTCAAAAACGCCGGCGAGACGCCGGCGGTACAAAAACCACCGTGTTCTAATGCCGGTCAGAGGCTGGGCGTTTGACTTGGCTCTGGCGCACAACCTAATATGTGCGCGCCGTGACAGACTCCGAACCAAGCAGCGGACAGGTCGTCTCCCATTACCGCATCGTCGAGAGACTCGGCGGCGGCGGCATGGGCGTGGTTTACAAAGCCGAGGACACCCGGCTGCACCGATTTGTGGCGCTGAAATTCCTGCCGGAAGCCCTGGCGAGGGACCCGCAAGCAGTGGAACGGTTCGAGCGGGAGGCTCAAGCGGCCTCTGCGCTCGATCATCCGAACATCTGCACAATCTTCGAAGTGGGCCAGCACGATGGAAAACCATTCATCGCGATGCAATTCCTCGAGGGTCAGACGCTGAAACACCGCATCGGCGGAAAGCCGCTGCCTCTCGACGAGGCGCTCGAATTCGGCATTCAAATCGCGGACGGGTTGGACGCGGCGCACGCGCACGGAATCATTCATCGCGATATCAAGCCCGCAAACATTTTCGTCACCAAGCGGGGCCACGCGAAGATTCTGGATTTCGGGCTGGCGAAGCTTTCCCCGGCAGGAGTCGGTGCGGGCGCAGAGATGACGGCGCTGCCGACGCGCGCGGCGGAAGAGCTGTTGACGAGCCCGGGAACGACGGTAGGCACGGTGGCGTACATGTCGCCGGAGCAGGTGCGCGGCAAAGAGCTGGACACGCGCACCGACCTTTTTTCCTTTGGCGTGGTGCTGTACGAGATGGCCACGAGAAGTCTGCCATTCCGCGGCGAAACTTCCGGCGTGATCAACGATGCGATTCTAAATCGCGCGCCGGCACCTGCGATGCGGTTGAATCCGGATGTGCCGGGCAAGCTGGAGGAAATTATCAACAAGGCGCTGGAGAAAGATCGCGACCTGCGCTGCCAGTCGGCGGGCGAAATTCGCGCCGACTTGAAACGATTAAGACGCGACACCGATTCGAGCCGCTCGGGCGTCGCTCCTGCCAGCAGCGGAACCGAGGCGTCGTCCTCGTCGTCTTCATCATCCTCCCCGTCTTCCTCAAGGGAGGCCGCGACCCCGTCCGGCATGGCCGAGCCGAGTTCCGACACGGCGCTGGCAGTGGGCCTGGCAAAGCGGCACAAGAAAAAGATCACCATCTGTCTCGCGGCGCTAGTGGCAATTTGCGCCGGGCTGGGTTACTGGGTGTACCGCGCGAAGTTTGCTCACAGCAGCGGCGGGCCCATTGATTCGGTGGCGGTTCTGCCGTTTGCAAATACGGGCAGCGACCCGGACACGGAATATCTGAGCGACGGGATTACCGAGAGCGTGATCAACAGCCTGTCGCATGTATCGAAGCTGCGCGTGGTGCCGCGGAGCACGGTGTTTCGCTACAAGGGAAAGCAGAACGCGCCGGAGCAAATCGGCCAGGAGTTGAACGTTCGCGGCGTGGTGACGGGAAGAGTAGCTCGGCGAGGCGACGCTTTTCTGGTAAGCGCGGAGCTGACCGACGTCGGCCGCGATTCGCAATTGTGGGGCGAGTCCTATTCCAAGAGGCTCGCAGACATTCAAGGCATCCAGGAAGAAATTTCCAAATCCATCGCCGAAAACCTGCGCATCGAGCTCAGCGGAAAGGAACAGCAGCAGATCGCCAAGAAGGACACGCAAAATCCGGAAGCGTACCAACTTTATCTGCGCGGCCGTTATTACTGGAACCAGCGGAGTGCAGAGGGCGTGAAGAAGGGTCTCGATTATTTCGAACAGGCGATTCAGAAAGATCCCGGTTATGCGCTCGCGTACGCGGGAGTGGCGGACTCGTATGCGGTTGGAGGCGGCACGTATTTGAACCTTTCCAGTAAACAGTCCCGCCCGAAGGCGAGAGCGGCGGCACTGAAGGCCCTGGAACTTGATGATTCCCTGGCGGAGGCGCACACGAATCTGGCCGACACATATCTTTACTACGATTGGGATTTTGTGAAGTCGGATCAGGAATTTCAAAAAGCAATCGCTTTGAACCCGAACTATCCCACGGCGCACCAGTGGTACTCCGAGTGTTTGTACGTCACGGGACGCTTTGACCAGTCGATTGCCGAAGCAAAGCGAGCGCTGGATCTTGACCCGGGTTCCGTGGCCATCAACGGATCGCTGGGCGACGCATATTTTTACGCGCGAAAGTACGATCTCGCGATAGAGCAGTTCAAAAAGACATTAGAAATGGATCCAAATTCCCTTTCGGCGCACCGGGAACTTTACTGGACCCACGTGGTAAAGGGAATGTATCCCGAGGCCGTAGCCGAATGGCAGGCGGCCACGAGGCTTTCAGGACAGGCGGCAAACGCGGTTGCTGCCGGGGATGCTTTCCAAAAGTCTGGCTTTCAAGGATTCCTCAAGACCGAACTGGATCAAATACTGAAAAACCCGCAAGCGAACGTCCCGGACTATATGGTTGCTCGGCTTCACGCGCTGCTTGGGCAGACCAACGACGCATTCGCCTCATTGGAAAAAGCTTACGCGGCGCGAGAGGGCGCGATGGTCTATTTGAAAAGTGATCCCGTCATGGACGCGTTGCGGTCCGACCCGCGGTTTCAGGAAATGGTGCGCCGCCTCAACTACCCCCAGTAGGCAGCACAGGCAATGCCTTGTCCCGCCTGGCCCGATCACCGCAGCGTCATTTTTTGTCTCTGGGCAGGTCGCTGCATCCGAACTACAGGAAAAAGCTTCACTTTTTCGGAGCACATTTTCAGACTGCGGCGCGCTTTTGGCGGCGGTTTACTTCAATTGTAACTATCCTGTCACAAACACAGCTGCCGGGCTCTTTACAGCAACTGTGAAGTTCCCCTTTGCATCGAATCGCCCGGTATTACAAAAATCCACGGATGCCGGCGGTTATTCCATCAGGAGCGACCTAGGCTCTTTTACTTTGGGGCCGCCGAGCCTTCACCAACTAGATCCAGGGGTGGGCGACAAAAACCCGTAACGGACGGGTGCGCTTCGAACAAGCCTGTTTGAGCGCGCGCCGTCGAGATTTGCCCAAACAAGGAGACGACAGATGAATGACTCTACAAGTGTGTTCAATCGCAAGTCGAATCGCCGGAAGTTCCTGACGAATGGAATGCTCGCTGCGGGTGCGGCCACCGTTGGTGCAGGTCTGCTACCGGGTAGATTGTCAGCGTTCGGCCGTGACAATGACGAACAGGACGATCGCGCTCCTATCACCAAGGGCGATATCGCCATTCTCACGTTCCTAAGCGCTCTCGAGCAAATCGAAGAGGATCTGTGGGTGCAGTACTCTGAGCTCGGCGGCGTGCAGGACAACGAAGTTTCAGGGAAGAATGGCGGAAACGCGCTCTATACGGCCGCTCTAACGATTCTCGATGGCGATATGGCCCAGTACATCCACGACAACACCGACGATGAAATCAGCCATCATCGCTTCTTGAATAATTATTTGGTCTCGAAGGGCGCCAAGAAGGTGGACTTGAGCAAATTTGCGACGCTCAAAGGCAGCACGGCAGTTGGCTCAACGGGAGCTTTGCGCATTACAAACCTCATGCAACTCACCGTTGACACCAGTTTTTGGTCACGCTACCGGAGTATCACGAACCCCGATTTCGATCCGGGCGCGCCGTTCGTGCAGGCCGTCCCGAGCTTGAACGTGGGGCAGCACACGGCGATTCCCAGGTTCCCCGCCGACACGGCGGGCAGCACGATCAGCGCCGACAACACTACAAGCATCAGTGCTCACCTCCAGGCCATCGCCTTCACCGCCGGGTTCCACTTTGCATTTATCGAGCAAGGTGGCAGCAGCCTCTATCCCACGCTGGCACAGAAGGTGACAAACCTCGAAGTTTTGCGAGTCTTGCTCAGCATCGGCCCAAGCGAGACCATGCACTTCCAGACGTGGCAGGACAAGGCCGGCAATGCTCTTCCGATTTCCGACACGGACAACGGACCGGGCGGCACGGGCGCTACCGTAACGTTTTCGACGCTGTCTGCAGCTCAGGGCGAGACGAATCCCGAGTCGCTCAACGGCGATACGTTGCAGGCCAACCTGATCATGCCCGAGCCAACCCATTTCATCGACCAGGGCTTGGGTCCTGTCGCCATCGTTCGCCCAACGTCCACTAAGTTCGGCGGCGCTGTTGCTTCCGTGCAGAGTTTCGTGGATGACGGGCTCTTCATCGGCCAGCCGAAGCAGTTCTTCGACCTCCTGTTCGATCTGGCTAACGAAGCGGACCAAGCAACGCGTCAGATCTAGGCACAACGAGGCAGGAACGGGGTCACGTGGGGCGTCCCAGGATATCGGGACGCCCCTTTTTTTTGCGAAGAAGAAGACGCCACCTAGCGGAGACGCCTATCTCGTTTGTTCGTACACGCGACAAGTCCATCCCACAAGCGCACAGCGGAACGCTGCCGCCGGTCCGCTGCCGCGATGCATTCCCTTGCGAAAGCAGAAACTTACGGCGTCGAGCTCAATGGAATCGAAAATGCACACTACAACGTGTCGCGATATAGTCTAGCGTCAGCCGCTAGAGCGGCCGTGAGCTAAATCCGTAGCACCCGGAAGGAGCAAGCATGAAACAGCACGATCTCACCCGCAGGCAGTTACTTCAAAGTTCGGCAGTGCTTGGGTGCGCCGCAACGTTTCCCTTTTCCCGCGCCGCCTGGGGCGGCCAGAAAACGAGCCAGCCCGCTCAGCCGGTGGCTGGAGACAGCGCTGCGCCGCTCACACCACCAGCTAGTGGCAAAATCCCAGTCGCGTTTCCAATCTCCGACGGCGCCGTCGTAATCGACTTCTGCGGCCCCTGGGAAGTTTTTCAGGACGCGTCGCCGATGGACGGCAAAGGCGGATTTCAGCTCTACACAGTCGCCGAAAAGAACGCGCCCATCAAAACCTCTGGCGGCATGAAAATCCTGCCAAACTATACATTCGAGAATGCGCCGCGCCCGAAGGTGATCGTGATTCCCGCGCAGAATGGCGACAACGAAGCAATGTATCGCTGGATTCGCGAATCCTCCAAAGCCGCCGACGTGACCATGTCCGTGTGCACCGGTGCATTCGTGTTGGCCAAGACGGGATTGCTTTCCGGCAAATCCGCCACCACGCATCATTACGCCTATACGGATTTGGCCATGAAGTATCCGGACATTCACGTGAAGCGCGGTTATCGCTTCGTCGAAGAAGGAAAAATCGCCACCGCCGGCGGACTCACCTCCGGAATGGATCTGGCGTTGCGGGTCGTCGAGCGTTACTACGGCCACGATCAAGCGATGCACACGGCGCTCAATATGGAGTACCAGGGCCAGGGCTGGCTCGACGCCACCGGCGCATCCAACGCCATCTACGCACAAACGGAAACCAGTGGCAGCGTAACTTGCCAGATCTGCGGCATGGACGTAGACGAAAAATCGGCCCCGACGTCCGCGTACGAGGGCCATACCTACTATTTCTGCAACAATGACCACAAGGCGCTTTTCGACGCGTCGCCGGAGAAAGCGCTGCAAATAGCGGCGGCAAACAAATAGGACCTGGTAGGAGCTGGCGCTTGTGCAGGGCCTTCTGCGACTGACGAGCGCGAATGCTGTCTGCCGCATTGACAATCAACGTTACGAAAATCGAGTCGAGAAAGCATCACCCCTCCCCATTGAGTTCCCACCACTTCGGATCCGCGAGAACCACGGACGTTTCGATCTGCCGTTCTGGCACCGTCCAATAACGCCTGAGAAGAAGTTCCTTCTGTTGCGGGCGAACGATTCGAAAGCCGTGTCTCTCGTAAAAGCGGATCGCCCATACCGCAGCTGACCAAGTGCCGATCAATACCGGACCTAGCGTCAGCTTCCGCAAATGAGACAGCAATTGCGCTCCAATTCCTCGCTTCTGGCTGCTGGTGGCGACGTAGGCGTGCCGAATCAACGTCACATCCTGGACCTGTTGAAAGCCCATCACACCAACCAGCTCTCCGCTCTCTTCGTATCCCCAGAACGCGACGCCATCATCGATTTCATGGCGCAGCTCGCTCTTGGACATGTATGGTTCCGTCCAGCGATCTTCAGGGATGACGCCTTTATAAGCTTGCGCGCCATCGTTGATAATGGCCCAAATCAGCTCAAAGTCGCGGTCATCACACCGGCGGATCATGCGTACGCAGCCTTCCAAGGCTGGCATCTCATTTATGCAGCCAGGATCTGGATCGGATGCTCAGCACCCTACAAATCGCATGTTGGCTTAAGCGATGTCTTGAACGAAATTGCAGGTGACCAGGCCGGATTAGGCGACGGCGGCGCGATAACGACTGGGTGTTACGCCCAGTTGGCGGACGAAAGCGCGAGTCATGTGGCTCTGGTCCGCGAAGCCGGCTAATAGGGCTGCTTGGGCAGGTGTTTGGCCGTCCGCCAGAAGAAGCCGCGCCAGACGCACGCGCCGCTGAACAAGGTACGCATGCGGAGTGATTCCTACTTCGCGGGCGAAACCCCGCAAAAGCTGGAAGCGGCTCACGCCCGACAGTGCAGCCAACTCGGCCAGGGATACGTGCGCGTCCGGACCAGAATTCAAACGCTGAATCGCCTTTGCCACGCAGGGCGATGGGCCATTGGGCGCGGGTCGCGCCATTCCGTGCTGGCACAGCACCCACATTAGGGAGCGAAGCAGATTCTCTTCTCCGGCAAGCGTGTCCGGCTGGGCGGCCGTGAGGCATGCAAACAGTTCGGCGAAATGCCGCGCCAGCAATGGGTCGCGCGCGACAGGACGCACGATCTCGATCGGGCCCACAAACTCTTCTCTTACCTCGCGGGCCATAATGGCAGGATCGAGATAGATCATCCGCCACCCGCGCGCCCTGCCGTCTACAGGTGTACCGTCGTGTATTTCGCCAGGGTTCGCCATAATCACGTCGCCGCCCGCCGCGCTGACGGATCCAACGCCGCTCCATGAGCGCTGCGCACCAAACGCTACAACCCCGATGCTGAACTGCTCGTGGGAGTGACGCGGGAAGTGATGGTTCGAAACGAGAGTCATCGCCTCAAGTCCCGGAAGCGCCGTTTTGTGCAGCTTTACGTCGTGAACTCGGAGCGCCATTCTGATTTGCCTTCTTCTTTAGACGCCACGAAGCGATAGCCGTTCAGCTTTATTCACATCGTTTCCATCACTTCGCCAGCACGCGCAATGTGTTGCGGTAACGCCGAACGATATCCTTAGCCTTCTCGATTTTCTTTTCGAACCCCGGATCGTAGGCGGTAAGTTGGTAAGTGCCTTCCGGCCCCTCAATCAGGAAAGCCGGTCGCCCTCATCCGCTTTTAGCCGGCTTACAACCTACTTCGGCAACACCACGCCAAGCGAATTTCCGATTTTCTGGACCTTGAGCTTCACCAACGCTTCGCCTGCGCTGCTATAACGATTGTAGCAACCGCCTCCGGAACGACGGCAAGCCGCGCGCCCTTCACGAACCGGAGAGAGTTCGGTGAGGATGAACCGATCGCGACGGTAGGGGAGACTGTCGGCGGGTTGGACGTCCTCTCGAAATCTGTCGAAGCCTTCGACACTCGGGATGAATCAATCTTTAGCTTCAATCGTCTCACCACGTCGGGACAGGCCTTCGATTCAACGGCTTACAAACGAATGCCATTTGTGTAGCCCGACTTCGATTCTTGGCAAAACGTTTGCACTCGCCTGTAATCGGAGCAGAAAACACGGAAGAGAGTAAAAGCGGACCGTGAGAATGAAGTCCAAAGGCGCATAGGCTTTTCCCCTTGAACTCGTACGGCCCACGGGCCAAAGGACAATTCGGAATGACCCCAATCACGCCGGAAAACAATAAGCTCGGATTTATCGGAGTTGGCTACATGGGCCAGCCCATTGCGCGGAGGCTTCTTGAGTCTGGCTTCAAGTTGACCGCTTATGACCGAGATCGCAGCAAGGCGCAGGAGCTGATTCGATATGGCGGCACGATCACGGAAAGCGTTGCGGAGCTTTCCTCCAGTTGCAGCGTCGTATTGTCGTGCCTTCCGACCGATGAAGCTGTCCTGAACATCTATAGAGGACCCGACGGTGCGTTCGCCAATGCGCATCGCGGCTCAATGGTCATCGACATGAGCACGGTGTATCCGGAGACCTCGCAGGCACTCTCGCAACTAGGTTCCGAACGTGGAGTCGAAGTCCTCGATGTGACCATATCGGGGAGTACTCCAGCCGCTGAACAGGGGCAGTTGACGCTGTTCGGCGGCGGAGAACAGGGATGCTTCGACGCCGCCGAGTCGATCTTCCGCGCAATCGCCCGAAAGTGGTTTTATCTGGGGACGAGCGGCTCCGGAGCGACGATGAAGCTTGTCGTCAATAGCCTCCTGGGAATTGGAATGCAAGCGATTGCCGAGGCCGTTGCACTCGGTGAGAAGGCTGGTCTCGATCGCAATCGTTTGCTCGACGTGCTGTCCCAAACCGCAGTCGTCGCTCCGGCGCATGTGGGAAAACTACAGAGAGCGATGATTGGCGACTACAGCCCTCAATTTCCGCTGAGGCTCATGAACAAGGATTTCGGGCTGATTCTCAATCTCGCGGCTGCGGTCGGTGCGCGGATGCCTGCCACCGTGGCTGCTTTTGAGGTTAATGCAAGGCAATTGGACCAGGGAAACGAGCAAGATTTCTCAGCAGTGATTCTGCAGATGGAAGAGCAAGCTCATTTAGGTTCCACAGACAAAGGGCGCACTCGAGTCCGCGCTGCTTCGACGAAAAAGTAGTCTACTTGGATGAAGTTTAGGAGATGAAGTTTAGGAATTGACCAGCCGTTTAGGGGCGAGACCTAGGCGAGAAAGGCCAATTGTAAAAACTCTCGAACATGGGAGAGCAAAGCTATGATCAAACTAAGACGACTGGGTTTCGTATTGGTGATTTTATTATCGATTGGCATCGCCGGCTTGGTAGCGTATTCGCAGGAAAAGGGAGGCGAATACGTCTCCCCGTCGGAAGCCGTTCCGAGGGGCAAAGCGCCCAAGATGCTGGTTCAATTGCTGAGCGCTGAAGAACCGACGAAACAATATGCGGTCATCTTCTACCAGGGAGACGAGGCTTTTTCCGGACTACTGGAGTTTGCTGAGAAGTATCACGTTACGAGCGCGCATTTCACCGCTATTGGAGCAATAGATGGAGCGACCGTGGCGTGGTTCGATCCCCAGCGCAAAATGTACAAGAAGATTCCCGTCAAAGGTCAGCACGAAGTGATTGGGATGAGCGGCGACATCGCGCTCTATCAAGGAAAGCCCGTAGTCCATACTCACATGGTAGTGGGGAGTCCAGACGGCACAATACACGGCGGTCACGTTCTCGACGCGTACGTATCACCGACGCTGGAAGTAATGGTTACAGTCGATCCGGTAACGATGCAGAAGCGGTTCGATCCGGCCACAGATCTGACGTTGATTGATCCGGCTTTGAAGTAGGAGCATATTGTGCGGGGGCTACAAAGCAAATAAGAAAGGACGAGTGGAACAACCATGGCTGAAGTGCGTGTGATTGCAAGATTCGTGGCGCTTAAAGGAAAAGAAAACCAGCTCAGAGCACTGCTGCAGGGCATGTTGGCTCCTACGCACGCCGAACCGGGATGTAAAGCGTATGAACTCTATGAGTCAAACTCGAAGGGGCGCTTCTATATCTACGAAATATATGAAAGTCAAGCTGCGCTCGACCAACACGGAGCCAGTCCTCACTTTAAGCGCTTGCAGCAAACTGTCGGCGAATTGCTACAGGAGCCCTTCGAGGTAAATATCTTGGAGAGGATTCAAACCGGCGCTGCCGCAGCGTGAAATTCGCAGGTTGTTGCGGAGACAGCGATACGATCGGGAAGAACTAGAAGCGAAACAAGAACAAAAGGAGGAGACGGTGCGTCATGAGTGACAAGAAAAATCAACATAACCAGGAGGATTTACACCATCCGTATCTCACGTCGGCTTCGCCGACTCCCGGCACCGCAGACTCCAGCATTTCGCGGCGCGGATTCCTCGGGTTCGCGGCCGCGGCCTATTTCTCGGCGCACGCCGGCAGACAGGTCCCGCCATCAGAATCCAGAAACGGCATTCCTTATCGAACGCTGGGCCGCAGCAGAGAGAAAGTTTCGCTCGTCGGGCTCGGTGGCTATCACCTCGGCAAACAGGCAGATCCTCAGGAAAGCATTCGCATCATCCGCACGGGTCTCGATGAAGGAATCAATTTTCTCGATAACTGCTGGGACTATAACGGCGGCGAGAGTGAAATTCGGATGGGCAACGCGTTGCGCGACGGTTATCGCCAAAAAGCTTTTCTCATGTCCAAGATCGACGGGCGCACCAAAGCTGCCGCTGCTAGTCAAATCAACGAGTCACTGCGCCGCCTTCAGACCGACCGGATCGATCTCCTCCAGTTTCACGAAGTGATTCGCGACACCGATCCGGACCGCATATTTGCCCACGGCGGAGCGATGGAGGCCGTCTTAGAGGCCCAGAAGGCGGGCAAGATCCGCTTGATCGGCTTCACGGGCCACAAAAGTCCAGACATTCATCTGAAAATGCTGGCCACCGCTGCAAAGCACGACTTTAAGTTCAATGCAGTTCAAATGCCTCTCAACGTAATGGACGCACACTACGACAGCTTCGAAAAGAAAGTTTTGCCGGTGCTCGTAAAGAACGATATCGGCGTGCTCGGGATGAAGCCGATGGGTGACCACTTCATCCTGGAAAGCAAGACGGTGAGTGCAGTCGAATGCTTGCACTACACGATGAATCTGCCCACCAGCGTGGTGATCACTGGATGTGACTCGACGGAGATACTCAACCAGGCGCTGAGCGCAGCGCGGGACTTCCGGCCGATGAATTCAAATGAGGTTGCAGCGCTACTCGCAAAGACTACTCAGGCGGCACAATCCGGGAAGTACGAGCTGTACAAGACCACGCACCACTTCGACGGGACCTATCAAAATCCTCAATGGCTCGGATGAGGGTGCATTTGGAATTAGGGGCGCTGCGTCAGCAAGACCCAGGGAGAATCGAGATCGTCAGTACCCGGCTCCAATCACTTCCATATTTCCCTGAATCAATGCGTCAGGCCGCAGCCAGGATTCGTAACGAACCAATATCCGCGCACCATTGCGGCTCACCAACATCCACAGGCCATGCATGTATCTGAGCCTTAAGAAGAGGTCAAAAATCACCGGAATGTCATTGGTGTTTGGCGCGCTCAAATCGTCATACTGCCTGCCGATCAAGTCCTCGCGTTGATAACCGACAAGTTTGCAAAAGCCATCGGAGACTTCAACGTATCGCCGGTCACAATCGACGACCGTACTGTAGTCAGGCTTTACTTTGAATTGTGAAGGTGATGTTTTTTTTGATTCTCGGTAAAGTGACTGCACCAGTCTCCGTATCCGATCAGGGTACTCTGCTTCGGACTGGTAATAAGGAACGCTTTGCCGGGAATACGGTTGCCTTTCGGACATGACTGGGCCGCCTCCTGGTTGTCCATAATGTATATCCATCCTTGAAGAGTCGCAAGACGCATACTTCCTTGCCTCCCTGCTTCCTGCGCTCAACGCAAGTCGCCACTGCTCGGCTTACCTGCGCATCCGTTCTTTCGTAGGGGTTGTCCTGAGTACCGAAGGGCCTCTCCCGTTTCGGGAGTCCGCGTTCTGTGCGTTCCCTCCCGACGCAGTTGCCGGGACGATAGACTCCACCGGAGTCCTGAAATCGGACCTGCCGGCGCCTTTAGCTTCGATCTGGCCTTTCGCCTTCAGTGGCACAGGCAATCCTGCCTGTGCCAACGTATCGCACATCACAAGCCGTCTTTACTTGGCTCACGCACGCAATCGACTTCTTTTCGTACCGCCAGCCTCCGGCCGGCGTCTTTGAATTGCGCTGAAAACTGGGCGCGCAGCGCTTACCGCTCGCGGTGCATTTCCCACGAGCCTTTGATTCGTTTGTGTCGAACCGCGGCCACGAAGCGCCAACCGCACGCGCCGCCTCACCCGCGCGTTCCTTCGTCGCTTGCACAGCGCCGTAGGTGCGGCACAACTTAGCCCAGCGTGTAAACGCTGGGTCAAAGACGCGCGCAGTGCCAACCGCACACACTGCCCCACCCGCGCGTGCCTCCGCCTTGCCCGCGGTTACCTGTTTCGGATGTGCTCAACAAGAGTCAGGTGGCATACCTTCTCAGGAAGATGAGGAGGTCTTCATTAAACAAATCGGAGAATACGTTAATGGAATGGTCCAGTACTGTGAGTACTAAGCAATGCTAAGCAACGCGCTTTATTGACAGTGATATGTGACACCGTCCATGCTCACGGACGCCTGATGTCAACTTTGTTAAGTTCGACAGCGGCTACTGCAGCAAAAAAACTCGAAGCACCTGAGCCGATTGTTTTCGGGTGCTGCTACCCAAGACGAAGGGACCGCGAAGTGGTGGGAATTTCGCCTTTCAGGGCACAATCGTCGGCCCAATCGGGGCGGTAGACTCGCCTCGACACCGCCAATCAAGAATGCTGGGACCAGAGTCCTTGTCCCAGCGCCACAAGAGACAATAGGCAGCCCTCACATCCAGTTGGAAGTGTTCTCCAGCTAGGGCGCCTGCCATCGCATCCACTCCGAACCGTTAATTCCGAACGAAGTCACGGAAGGAGTAAGCCCATGAGGACAACAACAAAATTGATTGCGCTGCTGATCCTGTCTGCAGGAGTTATGACCGCGCTCCTGATTTCCACTAGGCCCATATCAGCCACAGGTGGAGCACAGCAGGGTAGGGGCAAGGGTAGTGAGGGTAAGGGTAATGATCGCGATCAGCCTCCGCCGGTCTACAACCCGTACCCGCCCGGGATTCTCCCTGCAGGTTTGGATTCGGAGATAGCCAGGGTCCTGCGGGAGATCGATGTCATCGAAGGTAGAGCTATTGAAAGGTGGCACTCCCTACCGCCGCCGACGCGATTGCCGCAGCGCCCAGGACCTAATCCGCCCGTTCTTCAGGGAACCGGAACTGAATCAATCGAAACACTCGGCGAGCTTATGCTTTTCGACAAGAACATGTCGCCCGGCAGAAATCAAGCGTGCACGTCTTGCCACATGCCATATGCCGGCTGGAGCGGGCCGATTCCGTCAGTGAACCTGACGATAATCGCCTATCCCGGAACGGTTCACTTTCGGGCCGGCAAGCGGACGGCGCAGCGACACACGTACGCACCGTTCTTCCCTGTGCTGCAATACAACCAAGAACAGGGCCTATTCTTTGGCGGGAATTTCTGGGATTCACGCGCGACCGGATATAGGCTACGGAATCCCGACGCCGAACAGGCACAGGGTCCTCCCGTTGATACTCAAGAAATGGGCTTCCCTGACACTGCTTGCGTGGCGTTTCGGCTTTCGCAGGCTGTGTACAAACCTCTCTTCGAAGTGCTATGGGGCAAAGACTCGCTCGATATCAAGTTCCCACCTGACACTGAGGAGATCTGCGAAACTCCAGGAGGGGCTTCGGTGTTCGGCGGAGACCCTGAACCGATCAAGCTGACACCGGAAGAGCGCACAGAGGCAGACACGGTTTATGACCATTGGGGTGCGTCGATTGACGCATACGAGCAGTCCGTGCAGGTCAGCAATTTCACGTCGAAATTCGACGCGTTCCTGAAGAGCAACTACACGATGACACCAGACGAAATGGCGGGCTTCCAGTTGTTCAATGGCAAGGGCAACTGCAACTCGTGTCATGTCGACGGAAGAGGGACCACTCTGCAGCCAGGTCAGGTGGACACCAGCACAACCGCGACCGCGAACCCTCCTGTATTTACCTGCTTCGGCTCGGCAAATGAAGGGTTGCCTCTTAATCCGAGGAATGCTTTCTATTATCAGACCACGCCGGATTCCTTTGGATTCATCGGGAATCCTTACGGTTTCGGCTACAGAGATTTGGGAATGGGAACTTTCCTGCGAAGTGGTTTCGGCTCCGGCCCCAATCCAAACCGCAACTGGATACAATTTGCGCCAATGGTTGACGGCCAATTCCAAGTGGCCACGACTCGCAATGTGGCGATGACGCCGCCGCAGTGTCCCACCACCGAAGCCGGCACCGGGAAACCTTACTTCCAGAAGGAGTTCTTTCATAACGGCTACATCAAGAGCCTGAAACAGCTGGTACATTTCTACAACACGCGCGACACCAGTTTTGCCTACCCGGTCACTTCCGGACACTGCCCGCCAGGAACGATTGAGAGGGTGACCTGCTGGCCGATGAAAGAGGTCCCGAACAATCTGGACACGACGACGGGTATGCTCGGCTTGACGGATACGGAAGAGAACCAGATCGTTGCCTTCCTGGAAACACTTACGGACGGTTTCACGGCACCTTACCCCAACAGCGACACCTTTACTGGTGCCTGTATGACATGTAACCCCTCCACAGATCCCAATTGTTCGCCGTCGAGGGAAGGGAACGGCGAACTTATTCCAACTCCGCCGCTGCCGCCCTGCGCATCGGCCATATGCGGCGTTGCGCCTCTCCCAAGCCCGCCGATTCCGTAGCGCAGCATGCTATACGGAGCCATGACATCGGCTTCTCTGGCTCGTCCGTCTCGCAAAACTTGATATGCGAGCGGACGAGCCGAAGCTCGAGACTGCCATCGCTGTTGACCTTGGCTCCTTCATTAATGATGTTGGGTGAGTTGAGGTGTGAACATGAATAATGCTCTTCTGACATTGTCGATCATGATCTTGAGCGGCAGTCTGCTAGCTCAAGAAAGTCCAATCACTCCAAGAGCCGAGCGGGTACAGATCAGCGAGGGGCCAGAAGTCCCGTTGGTGGGTGGCTATTTGACGGTTATCCGATGGACGGTAAACAATCCCGGTGGCTTGCCCGTGCACTACGGGATTGTGCACTATGGTACGGATCCAAAAAATTTGAGCCAAACTGCCAAAAATCCGATCAGGTTAAACCCTTACCATTCATCGACGGTGTTCCGGGTGAACCTGTACGACCTCACACCGAAGACGACCTACTACTACAGCGTGGAGTCGATGGATTCTAGCGGCAAGAGCGACGGAGTCACCAGTCCGATAAGAACCTTCACCACGCAGTACCGGTAGTGACCGTGGAATGAAAGGAGGCAGGCATGTCTAAGAAGAATCGAAGGGAACTGCTCGTGGAGGGTGGGCGCTTCGCACTGGCTGGAGCAATCGCGCCCATATTGCCGTCAGGCGCTTCAGGTGCGTCCGAAGCGCCTGCCCAGTCGCATGACACGAAAGCGGATGAGGAGCAAACCGAAGCCACCGCCGAAAAAGTAATCGATGCCCTCCAAGGCGCCTATGGAGTACAGCGGGGCCAGCGCCGGAACCACACCAAGGGCGTAGGTGCACTGGGTTCCTTCGTTGGAAGTCCCGAAGCCTCCACCTATTCGCGCTCCGAGCTTTTTTCGGGCAAGGCACTGGAGGTGGTAGCGCGCTTCTCCCTGGCGGGCGGAGATCCCGAGGCTTCCGACGCTGAGAAGAGTCCTCGTGGCATGGCACTCCAGTTCCGGATGCCCGACGGTGGTCTGCATCATATGACGATGATTGACACGCCGATGTTCTTTGCCGCGGTACCGCAGACTTTCCTCGATAAGTTCATCGCTCTCGCGGTGGATCCGGCGACGGGCAAGCCAGACCCGGAGAAATTCCAGGCGTTCAAGGCCTCACACCGGGACAATGAGGGGCAGGCGAAATTCTTGTCGGAAGACAATCCTCCGCCGAGCTATGCCAACTGCGCCTACTACGGGATTCACACCTTCAGATTCATCAATAGAAAGGGAGAGACCACGCTGGTGAAATTCCGCTTCGTCCCGCGGGACGGAGAGAAGCAGCTGTCCAATGCAGAGGTGCAGTCGGCGCCACGCGACTTTCTCGAAAGAGCGCTCATCGAGCGGACCAAGAAGGGACCGGTACGTTGGGATATGATCCTGACAATCGGAGAGCCGGGCGATCCGGAGACGAATCCGACAATTCTATGGCCGAAGACCCGCAAGGAAGTCAAGGCGGGTACGCTTACGATCACATCGGCGACTCCATCGGCCGAAGCGGGAAGCTACAAAATCAACTACGATCCCCTAGTGATGGCTGACGGCATCGCCCCCACCGATGATCCTGTTCTGCTATTTCGCTCTCCGTCCTACGCCACGTCCTACACCCGACGGCTGCGCGACTTGTGATCGTGATAGTAACGAACGTGGTGTGATCTGGAATGCGCTGCATCGCGAGTCTCCAGAAGCAACAGCATTGTCCGATTGGCCTTCGATGCCAAAGGTTACATGGAAGAGGGCGACCTGGATCGCGCCCAGATTGGACCAAGCCTTCAGTTCAACACGCGGCCCCTCGAAAAGCTCAAGCAAATTACCGTTCACGACATGGACGACATGAAGCGCATGCCAATGGTGTTCACTATCGGATATCGCTATCTCCCATCGAGCGTGCAGTCTGCCATCCACCGTTTGCAACCGATTGTCATGTTTCATATCCCGTTTCCAGGGACCATTCTGCTAACGGACAGGAACCGCGGAGACCTTGACTGGTCGAACGGCAGTTTCCGCTGGACGTATCGAAACCGATTCACAGCCGAGCGGCGCCTGACGATTCGCTCCTACCATCCGGGGGCGTACGCCAGCGCCGAGTTCTTGTACCGGAGCCAATACGCGAAATGGAGTTCAACGTACCTCTTCGCGGGTTGCCTTTTTCCACTAAGCAGGCACACTCAGCTTGATACCTACTACGAGCACGAGAACAACACGGGACCACACCCGAATCATCAGGTAAACGCCGCTGGCTTGATCATCGAGCTCTATTTTCCTCCACTCAAGCAGTGAACACGGCCCACCCACGAGGGCGACTCGGGCATAGTGCCGACGAACTCGCAGTATCAAATTCATCGCCCCTGGCTCCTTCCCTAATTTGACAGCGAGAAGTTCCACCTCCCAATATGCGCTGGGCAGCACCGACGCGGGGCACGCAAGGCCTTCGCCGTGACAACAGCGGTGTTGTTCAACTTTTCCTGAAGATCTCGTAGAGATAGGCGAAATCGGCCAGAACTGATAAGCCGGCGGCTCGCCGTGAGCTCTGCAAAGAGTTACGCGACCGCGGAGCGAGATTTATCGCTTCCCACGATCTCCGCAGTCGGCGCAGCGGGACTCACGCCCGTTCATCAGGCTGAGCTTGCTCCTCGGTATGCGGCGGCCGGATTCAACGTGAACATTCCGCTATTCAACGGGCATCTGTATAGCGCGGTTCGAAGCGAAGCGAACGCGCGCTACGATTACCTGAAAGAACTGGCGATGCTGGCGTACGAGACCGGGCAGATTCGGTAGGATCTCGGCAACCTGTGCGCACGTCGCGTGTCTTCGCCTGGCTTCCCCCGTCCGCTTCGTCCGCCGAGTGCTGCGAGACCTTCAAAACCGACACCGCTAGGTCAAGGTACTTGACCGTTTTAATGTCGCTTTTTAGGGCCTCAATTCACCGCATGATACCACCACGGTAATTCACCTTGGAGTATTGAGGCGCGGCGGCTTGACTTCGCTTCGGGCGCGTGAAGATAAGTCCCCGCGAGGGCTGCTCGTTCAAAGGTTGCGCCACAACGATGGCGCTGCGAAACACGTTCACGCTGGTAATGCTATGGCTTCACGTGGTGTACGATGGTTACTCCTGCAGTGTGGCGGACTTTTGAGAGGCGTCCTACCAGCCAATGATCGCGCAAGGGTTCCTTCGCATCCTTAGCTTCTTTGACATCGCCGAAGCGATCGAAATGGAGAAGTTGTACGCGATTCTTGGCTCGGAGGCGGCTCCGCGTACCCAGGCTTTCTCCCGCCGCAGTCCGGAATATGCTCAGACGCAGCACGCCCCGATCGTTGAAACAGTGGAACCAGTCGCCCTTTCGACCGGCGAGAAATTGGAAGCTCGAATCAAGTACTACTGGTTCGGCGTCGTGGCAGTTGAGCTGATCACTGGATTCAAATGCGATTTTGATTCGTTGTGCCCCCAGACCTACCGCTGGATGAACGCGCCGGAGGTCGAAGAGGCGGCGGAAGCATTACTTCGGAGCCGTCTGGATCGTTTTCGGCCTGCTCTGATCAAACCGTCGCAGAAATGGCTCGATGAAGATTACCTCGTGATTGACATTGAATCGGCGCAGAACCCCGACGGGCGCCCCGCCACCGGCGTCGAAATGCTGCAGAAGTATCCCGACCAGATTGCAGAGCTCGTCCGCGGTGAAGTCCTTCCGCTATCGGTGGCTGAGCGCAACGAGGTCGTGGGCTCCGCGTTGTCGTATCATCCCACCGACCTGGTTGTTGTCGGCTGGGCGGCCGCGCTCGTGTATGACAAGCCCGATGCCACGCCCGCCGTGATCGATCTTCTCGAATATGCGAACACGCAACTGTTGGAGTTTCGCTACTACGACGAGTTGCTCACGAATTTGCTATCCAACGTCTACAGCTCTCTCGAAGGTCACGAAAGCTTCCTGGCCAGTTGGCGACTGGCCCGCCGCGCCGGCCGTTTGAATCGACTCCGTCTGGACATCATGGATCTGGCGGAGAGAACCGAATACGCGGTGAAATTCATCAGCGACACCTACTACGCTCGCGTGTATGGAGTCAGCTCGGCAAAAATCGGCGTGAACGATTACAAGACTCTCGTCGGCGAAAAATTGAAGACGGCGGGCGAGCTGTACGAATTCATGGTCGCTCAATTCAACGAGCGCCGCATGTTCGCGCTCGAGGTAGTCGTCGCAGTTCTGGTGCTGCTCGACGTAATTCTTCTGCTGCGCGGCGGCAAATAATCCGGCGACGGCGCTTTCCCGCGCGTGCGCGAGCGGTCTGTATTAAAATAGAGGAGAGCCCACGTAGATGACAGAACACAAAGCGCCGTTTGCGACGGTGGAAGAAGCCGTCGAAGAAATTCGCCAAGGGCGGATGATCGTCCTCGTCGATGACGAGGACCGCGAAAACGAAGGCGATCTGACGATGGCCGCCGACTGCGTGACGCCCGAAGCCATCAACTTCATGACCAAGTACGGCCGCGGGCTGATCTGCCTTTCGCTCACCGAGCAGCGCTGCGACGCGCTTGACCTGCGGCAGATTTCGCCGCGGAATACGTCGGCTTTCGGCACGCCGTTCTGCGAGCCGATCGACGCCAAGCGCGGGACGACGACGGGGATCAGCGCGGCTGACCGGGCGACGACGATTTTGGCGACGACGGATCCGAATACGCGGCCCGAGGATTTGGCGCGGCCGGGACACGTTCATACCTTGCGCGCGCGGAATGGCGGCGTGCTGGTGCGCGCCGGGCAGACTGAAGCGTGCGTGGATTTGGCGCGGCTTGCCGGACGCGACCACTCGGGCGTGATCTGCGAAATCATGAACGAAGACGGCACGATGGCGCGAGTGCCGCAACTGATTGAATTCTGCCGCATTCACGGGCTGAAGCTGCTGACTGTCGCGGATCTGATTCGCTATCGCATGCAGCACGAGCGCTACGTGCGGCGAATCGCGGAATCGGTGCTGCCGACGAAGCACGGAAATTTCCGCATGATCGCGTATTCGAGCGATATCGATCACGAGGTGCACGTTGCGCTGGTGCGCGGAGATTTGGGCGGCGATGCGTCCGCCGGTATAGCGACTGGATTGCGCACGGATGAGACGCCGCCGCTCGTGCGCGTTCATTCGCACTGCCTCACCGGCGACGTGCTGGGCTCAACGGCCTGCGATTGCCACGAGATTATCGAGCGGTCGCTGGCGGCGATTGCTGCGGCCGATCGCGGCGTGTTCGTGTATTTGCATCACACCGGGCGCGGATTTGGAATTGATTCGCGTGCGCCCGAAGAAGCGGCGCTTCCGGCGATTCGTTACCATGCGCGTGAATGCACGGAGCAGGATTTGGGGCGGCAACGATTCGTGCAGCACGAAAGCGGTATTGGCGCACAGATTTTGATCGACCTGGGGCTGCGGCGCATTCGAGTGCTTACGAACCATCCACGCAAAGTGGTGGCGCTTGAAGGTTACGGGCTGGAGATCGCGGACCAGGTGCCGCTTGCGATTGAGCCTGCCAGGCGCGGACACCAGGTTTTATAGCGAGTTGGCGCGGCGTGGCTTGGCGATACTTCGGACGCTGAGATCCTGAGGGCATCCTAGACGGATGCCCTCAGGATGACAGGCGTTGCCGTGGGTCGAGAGGACGGTCGCGCAAATTCGTCTTGAACTGTCGGCACGCAATGCCTCCCGAAACTGCTAGATAGAAACGCCCACCTAAAGGTGGCCGCTACAAAAGCGTAGATCCCGCCTACCTTCCGTAGACTAATACTACAAATGAATTCGGCAGGACTGTTGGCCGCGGGTGCGGAGTTTCCGCCGTGGGCGCGGGGCGCGGGCCGAAGTCTGCTGTGACTAGATAGACTTCGTGCGTTTTTGGGTCGAGCGCCATTGTGCGGGCACCTTTCTGTGTGGGAACGTTTTCGACGACGCTGAACTTGTCCGGCGAGTCCTCGTGAATGACGGTGAGCGTGGCGCTCTGGCCGTTCGAGGCGAAGGCGAAACCGGTGCCCGGATCGAAGGCATCGGCGTCGACGCCTTCACCGATGGGCGGCGTGGCAACCACTTTGCCGGTGTCGGCGTTGACGACGGCGATCATCTTGTTGTCGCAGCCGGAAAATAGGCGGTGATGCTCCACGTCGATCGCGAGGCCGGACGGCTCCTTGCAGGGCGCGAGCGGCCAATGCGTGATGGCAGTCAATTTCTGCGAATCGATTTGCCACATCTCGCTTTTGTCCTCGATGTTGACGTAGACGTGGCCGGCGCCGTCGGCAACCGCGAATTCAGGCTTCCCACTCAGCGCAATTGTAGCGACGACTTTACCCGTGGCGGCATCGATCGCAGTGGAGTTCGAGCTGCGCCCATTCATCGCGAAGACGCGCTTCGAGGCCGGGTCGTAGACGATGGCATCGGGATTCGTTCCAGCTTGCACGGTGCCGGTGACGGCGAGCGTTTTCAGATCGAAAATCGTCACGGTATTGGCGCGGCCGTTAGACGCGAAGCCGCGATTGAACTCGGGCGCGAGGGCGATGCCGTGCACGCCTTCGGTGTTTGGAATCTCACCGACAACTTTTTCCGAGTCGACGTCCAGGACGATGACTTTTGATTGGCGCGAGATGAAGAGACGGCGAGTGGGCGAGTCAAACGTGATGTAGTCCCAGCCGCCTTCGCCGCCGAGAGTGATTTTTTTCAGCAGGTGATAGCCGGAAGGGCCGGGCGTGGTGCTTGTGGATTTGCCGCTCGGACTGGCGCTGCCGATGGATGCGGCTAAGGCGAGGGCCGCAATCGAGACGGTAAAGATTCCGAGATACGAAAAATGCTGACGTTTCATCATTGGCTCCTTAATTGGGATCGGCTAGCAGTAGCATTACACGGGTTCCTGAAAATTAGGTGAAGAGAAAACCAGTGTGACGAAAGCCTGGTGCGGGCCGGCCGAGGGACGGTTGGGCGCCGCTGGTCCGACCGTGACGTAAGGCCGCAGCTTTTCGAGCCGCGCCTTCGAAATTCCTTTGATCGCCAGCAGGTCTTCGATGCGTTGGAATGGGCCGCTGCGCTCGCGAAATTGGACGATTGATTTGGCGGTGTTTGGTCCGATGCCTGGTAGTTTTTCGAGCTGTTCGATTGTGGCGGTGTTTATGTTGAGCGGCTGGGTGGGAGGATTTTTTTGAGCGATCGCGGTTCCAAGGCAAATAAAGAGCGCGATGGCCCCGGCGACCGAGGGGATTCGGAGTCGCGAACCACAAGAACCGAAAGAACCGAATTTGAGGTTACCTCGCATCTCAACGAGCTGCACGTGGTGACTTGTGGCACAGGCAGGATTGCCTGTGCTACTCGAAACCTTTCAACCTCAGCCGCTAAATCCGATTGTCCTTTCCACAAATTTCGGCACGACTGCCCTTCGCTCCTCAGGGTAAAAAGTCGTGCCCTGACGGAATACACAAGAAGCAGCTCTGACCTCCCGCGACAAAAAAGCCTGATGACAGGCGCGGCGCTTGGCTAGCGCAAATACGCCGTGTGCGACCGGTGGCACAGGCAGGATTGCCTGTGCTACTGCTGCTTGTTGCCATGGGCGTCGTATTCAGTGACTGGGCCGAAGAGGGCGGCTTGGTCGGCTATTTGGTCGCGGTCGCCGACTAGGACGATTTGGGCATTGGCGGAATCGAAGTGGCGGCGGGCGGCGAGAAGAATATCGTCCGCGGTGAGCGCGCGAATTTTTTCGCGGTAGGTTTCGAGGTAGTCCTCGGGCAAGCGGTCGAGGTACACCGTCGAGAACTGGCCGAGGATGCCGTCCTGGGTAGCGACGCCCAGTGAGAAAACGCCGCTCAGGTAGCTTTGCGCGCTTTCCAATTCCTCGGGGGTGACAGGAAGCGAACGCATGCGGTCCATTTCATAGAAAATCTCGGTAAGCGTGGCGGCGGCAACTTCGTTACGCACCGCGGCATGGACCGTAAAAAATCCATGCTGGTGCAAAGCGGTGATTCCGCTGCGGGGGCTGTACGTGTAGCCTTTTTGTTCGCGGATATTCATTACGAGGCGCGAATGGAATGCGCCGCCGTAAATCGAATTCGCGAGCATCGTGCGGTACCAATCGGGATCGCGGCGCGTTATCGAGAGATTGCCGACGAGGACTTGCGTTTGAACCGAACCTGGCAGGTGGACGAGATGCACCTGGCGTCCTAAAGCTTCCGGAGGAGCTGCGGAGATAATCACTTCCGGCCGCGCGCCTTCCCAGCTACCGAGCGCCTTTTCGATCTGAGCGAGCAGTTGCTCGGTGGAGAAATCTCCGACCACTATCAAAAGGGCATTTGAAGGCGAATAGTGACGTTTATAGAAATGTTCGAGCTCGCCTCGCTGGTAGGCGGCTACCTGTTCTTCGGTGGGTGCGATGACGGCGTAGCGATGTTCTCCGAACAGGACGCGGCGCATGCGTTCGTTGGCCAAGAAAGCAGGAGTGGTGCGCTCGACGCGCAGCCCTTCGATTTTCTGGCGGCGCTCACGCTCGAACTGATCTTCGGGAAAAGAAGCGTTGCGGGCCAGATCGGCCAGCAGGTCGAGAATGCCATCGGAAAATTCAGCGAGGCCGCCGATTGAAATCGCACTTGTGTCCGCACCGGCGCTGGCTCCGGCATCCGCGCCCATGCGGCGGAGATCTTCTTCAACCTGGCGGCTGGAACGCGTCGTTGTGCCGGTACGGATTACCCTGGCGGTGAGTTCGGCGAGGCCCGGCGCTCTGTGCGCAATGGCAGCGTTCCCACTGCGAATGAATAGCTGGGCCGAAATTTTCGGGAAGACGTGCGATTCGGCGAGAACGACCTGCAGGCCGTTGGGCAGAGTAACCGACGTGCGTTTCGGCCAGGCAACAGGCCGTTCGGGGCCCAGCGCCGGAGGAATGGCGCGATTGGGACTGACTGCGGCCGGCGTGCTGGTCGGTGTCATCGGGCGCCTCCGTTCGATTTCTCGGTTCCCTCTTTGAGCGGGCTGCGCACGACGACGGCTCGATTGCGCGGGACGAGATGTTTCTGGGCAACGGCTTGAGCTTGCGCCGGCGTGACGGCGAGGAAGCCGTCGAGCACCGTGTTGATGCGCTTGGGATCGCCGTCGAAGAGCGTGAAACATGCGAGGTAGTGCATGAGGCCGAAACGAGGCATGTAAGAACCCATGCCGCCTTCGAGCATTGAATAATAATCGGCGCGGAATTTTACTTTTACAGGGTCAAGCTCCTCGGCGGTGATTCCCTTCTCCTGCACGTCTCGAATCACGGAATCGAAAGCGGCGATGGTTGCGTCGCTCGTGTATTCGGGGCGGTGAAAGATGCGCGTGACCATCTGCGTGGGACCGTTGGTATCAAAGGCGTCGTAGCTGCCATCGGTTTCGAGAGCGATCTGCTTTTCGAGCACAAGCTCACGATAGACGCGTCCCGAACGGCCGCCATGCAACACGCGCTCGAGGATTGTCGCAGCGTACCAATCGTCGGAAGTGCGAGGCGGAGCGGTATATCCGATCGCAAGAGCCGGAAGAGGGCCGAGTTTTTCGGGAACGGTTCCCCGACGCTCTTCGGTTTGAGGAGGTTCGGTGACATCGGCGCGAGGCGGGGGAGGCTGAATGGGAATGTCCTCGAAATATCGCTTCGCAAATGTGAAAGCTTCGGCGGGATCGAGATCGCCGAGCATGAGAAGGACAGCATTATTGGGCGCGTAGTAGGTGCGAAAGAAATGTTGCACGTCGGCGAGCGTGGCGGCATCGAGATCGACGAAATCGCCGTAGAAATTGTGGGCGTTGGGCCAATTGCGAAACGCGACCGGAGGAAGATCGAGCCATGGAAATCCGCCATAGGGTTGGTTCATCACGTTGACGCGCACTTCCTCTTTTACGACATCGCGCTGATTGCGGAGATTCTCGTCGTCCACTTTGAGGGCGCGCATTCGGTCGGCTTCGAGCCAGAGGACGCGTTCGAGAGCATTGGAGGGTACGGCTTCAAAATAGTTGGTGATGTCGTAGTTCGTGGTGCCGTTCAGAAGACCGCCGGAGGAATTGATGAGGCGGATGTGTTCCATTTTGCCGGCATTCGCGGACCCTTGAAACATCATGTGCTCGAAGAGATGCGCGAAGCCGCTGCGTCCGCGCGGCTCGAGACGAAAACCGATCTGGTAGTAAACGCCAACGGTAACGACGGGAGCGCTACGGTCCGGCGATGCCACCACTCGCAAGCCATTTGCGAGGGTGGTGTGTTCTACGGGGACTTGCAAATGCTTCGACGACTGAGTCAAATCGACCTCCGGTGATTCTTCAACGCGAGTCTTTTTGCGTCTTCGATGGAACTCTTCCATCTCCGTTCGATGCAAAAGCTGTAACTTAGTGGTTCACGAAGAAATCATGCTCACCCTGAGGCGAGCACGTAAAATTCGTTACGCAGCTCTTGATATAGTCAATTCGCTTCTGGAAGTTACGGTCAGATTGTCTCTTTTCCCGAAGATACTCGAGAATGAAAAATGTAACTTTCGGGTCTTGGTCGGAAGGCTCTGAAACTTGCTTTCGATCGATGAAAGCACTTCGAACGGCGTTGAGACATGCATTTGCGTTTTCAGCTTGGGTCATTTCTTCCGGCGGATAGATTCTTAGGAGGGCTATCGAAACGCGATCTCCCATCTGAGGCAATGATGGCGAGCCGAATGAGCCGTTCATGAACTTCTTTTCTTCGAACCCAAACCCGCCGTGTTTGAAATATTCGAGTGCCGACGTCACGAGCCCTGTCCAATATGGGTCGCTTCTTGATTCCGCAGTCTGTTGACCTACCATTAGAGATAAGGCAACGACTAGCGATGGTACCCAATGAGCAGTCTGCATAGCTAACTCCAGCGTATTTGCATCGGTCTCAACTTCACAAAACTCTGCGACAAATGCTTGAGCGGCCCAATGATCATGATTTCTTCAACGCGCGGTTGAGTGTTCGCGCCGTTGCCGCGGGCTTTTTGGAAAGCACGCGCGCGGACAGAAGCGCGAGCGCCGCATAGGCATCCTGAAACTCGCGCGGAAACCGGCGCAGCACTTTTACGTGTTTCGAAATCGTCGCGTAATCACCACGCGATAGCGGGCCAGTCCAGGCAGCGCGCGGGCCGAGCGACTCATAATTATCCAGCATTTGGCGGATTAATGGGAGCAAGGCTTGGTTGGCGCGGGGGCGCGTGAAGCCGATCTTTATGAGCGTTTGTATGGCGGATTCGACCAGGGCTAGGGCGTGTCCGGCCACGGATGTGCCGGAAGCGTGATAGGCAGGCTTGTCGTTGGCATGGATAATGACTGGCGTGCCCCCGAGCGCGCGGGCGATTTTTTGCGCGGCACGGCGAGCGGGCGGGGCGCCTTCGATCGAAAAAATCACGCCGTCGAGACGCGGAGCGCTGCGGCCGGTGAAGGTTTGCATCGGATGCATCGAACCTGTGAATGCACCGCGACGAGCGAGAGGCGCGAGGACGCGATGGTCGAGAGCGCCGCTGGTGTGCAGCACGATTTTGCCGCGGGACTTTTTTGGGAAACGCGTGTTTGGTAAACCCAGGCCGCCGATTTTTGCGAGTTTTTGCGCCACGTTCTCGAGCACATCATCAGGAACCGATAACAGGATTACATCAGCATCGAGCGCTTCCGGCGTGAGCGCGGCATGAGGCGTTCCGGCACCGATCGCGCGAACTGCGGCCCGCGCGGTTGCGCGGGAACGCGTAACGACGGCGCCGATTCGCCAGCCGAGTTTGCGGAGGCGCTTCGCGAAAGTTTGACCGACGCGGCCGGCGCCGATGATGGAAATTGTGCGTGACACTGTTCGGTGATGATGTGCGCGACGATGTGTGTGACGTTGTGCGTGAATCGGTCGCGACATCGAGCGTGATAGCATAACGTGTTCACTCATCGTGCGGTGGAGGAAATTGGACGTTGCATTCGCTCGCGCTGGCACTTACGTTCGCCGCCGCTCTTTTTTGGATTCTCAACGCAATTGATGTGGCGCGAGGCGCCCGAAAGCTGCCGGCCATTCAAGATATCGCATCTCTCGACGATTCTGATTGCCCGCCGGTATCGATCCTTTTTGCCGCTCGCGACGAGGAGGAAAAGCTTCCCGGCGCTTTGCAAACATTTCTCGCTTTGGATTATCCGCGCTATGAAGTGATCGCGGCTGACGACCGCTCGGAGGACCGCACGGCAGAAATTCTGAAAGCAGCCGCACAAAAAGGTTCTCGCTTGAAGTACGTGCGAATCAATTCCCTGCCGACAGGCTGGCTCGGCAAGCCGCACGCGATGCAACAGGCTTACGAGCGTAGCAGCGGCGAATGGCTGGTTTTCACCGACGCCGATGTGCATTTTTCCCGGGATTTGTTGCGCAGATCGGTTGCGCTGGCAAAACGAGAGGGCTGGGACCATCTGACACTTCTGAGCGGCGTGGAGATGCACACGGTTGGCGAGACGATCGCGCTGACGTTTTTCGGGATGGGCTTCGTGATGGGAGTGCGGCCGTGGCGAACGAACGATCCGCATTCAAAAGGCTACACCGGCGTGGGCGCATTTCAGTTGATGCGACGAAGCACTTACGAGGCGATCGGAACGCACCGGCGGCTGGCGATGGAAGTGGTGGACGACATGAAACTCGGGAAGCTTGTGAAGGAGGCGGGATTTCGGTCGGGAGTTGCGAAGGCGTGGAAAGAGGTGAGGGTGCGCTGGCATGCGGGCGTGGGGAATATTATTCGTGGCACGACGAAAAATTTCTTTGCGGCGGCTGGGTACAATCTGGGGCTCATGTGTTTGCAGCTGGGGATGACGTTTGCGATGTGCGTGCTGCCGTGGCTGGCGCTGCCGTTCTTGCAAGGTTGGGCGCTGATCTTTGACGCGATTGCGGTGGCGGTGATGATTGTGGTGCATGCGGGAGTGTGTATCGAGGTGGGAGCGCCGCCGATTTATGCGGTGACGGAGCCGATTGGGGCGTTGATTTTTTGCTGGATGCTGGCGCGGTCGACGATTGTGACGTTGTGGAATGGCGGGATTGAGTGGCGGGGGACTTTTTATCCGCTGGAGGAATTGAGGAGAGGGGTGGTGTGAGAGCGGCAGGGCAAAAGACCGGCGGTTGCAAAGTTAAGTACTGACCTTTTCGAGGAAATTCGAGTATTCGCAGAACGAAAGCACTATGCAGCGGCTACTTTTCTGCGCGTGTCTTTTGGCGCCGCTGCCCGACGTCATTTTTCTATTGCCAAAGACACCGGTAAAGAGTAGGTTCCCGACATTACATCCGTGGGCAAGGCAGCTCAAACAACTGTTCCTTGTTACCGTTTCACTATTCGTCGTCTTACTGTTTGTGCTGCCTGACCGCTAATCAGGAGGCCAGACATGTGGCGTATTTATGCGTTGACGTTGCCGTTGTTTTTCATGCTATGCCAGACGAGCACAAGGGCTCAGGAAGTCGTTGTACCGGCCGGAACGCTTATCCATTGCACGCTCGACGAACCGAATTTCTCCTCGGCCACTGCAGAGGTTGGCGATCCGGTTTTGTGCCACCTCCGCAGTCTTCAGCAATTTGGGCGAACGGTCTTCCCCCGAGGCAGCTACTTGCAGGGACACCTCGAAGCCGCTAAGGAGCCCGGGCATTTTGTCGGAAAGGGATATCTGAAAATCCAGTTTGACCGGATCGGCCTGCCCAACACAGACTTACCGATCCCGAGCAAAATCATCGTGGCGCATGGCTATAAGGTCAACCGTCAAGGCGATATCGTGGGCCGCGGCCATGCCAAGCGCGATGTGGTTGAGTGGATGATTCCTCCGCTTTGGCCGTGGAAGGTCGTCTCGTTGCCCGCTCGCGGTCCCCGACCCACGCTGAAGGGCGAAGAGGCGCTCACTCTTCGGCTAATGGAAGACGTTGTTCTTCCGCGGACCGCTCTCGTTCCTTCTCCCGGTTGGCATTACTTTGGGCAATCTTCGTCACTATCGCCCGCCGCACCGGTACCGGGTGCTTCAGGCCCCCGCTTGGCCTCGTCAGAATCAAATGCTGCAGTCGAACCTCGGGCGGCGAGGGTGACTCGGATTGCTCTGACGTCCAATGCCGATTTCGAAGTAACGAATTATCGGATCGACGGCGATCAACTCAATTATGTGCTTCCCGATGGGCAGACAGGCGCCGTGGGCGTGCACGACGTAAACTGGCGAAAGACCTCGCAGCTGAACGCGGAGCGGGGAAAGGCGCCAATTCTACAAGCGAATTTGCGGTCCTACTAGACCGCATTTGCGCGTTACGAAAATTCGATTCTTGAATCGGCGTTAGGATCGAACGCATCGACAATCTTGGGCGGCGTGCACGTTAGCTTCCCAAAAGCATGGTGTGTCTGCGCACTTCCGGCACCTGGACCGGCTCCGGCGAAAGCCTCGACTCCTTCTCACTCGCCACCGGCCGAATGATCCGTTCGACTCAATCCAGCTCCCAAGATTTGGATTTCACCATCACGGCCACCGACACCGGCTCCCGCATGACCTACAAAGGCAAGATCAACGCCGAAACGCAAATCATCCTGTTACCCTCAGCCCCGCCTGAGCCGTCCGCAACGCCTTAAAAAGCACCACGGTTCGCACGTATCATTTCAAATCTCACATTGCTTGAGGCGTCGTTGCAGGAAACTTGTGCACTGCCGTCTGCTCCTTTCGCTTAATTAACCGTAGCGTTTCCCACAGGCCTGTAATGCTGGCCTGTCAACGCAAAGTAGAAATGTCCGGTTTTTCGCCAGATAGAAATGTCCGCTTCCACGATTTTCTCCAAGGGTGATCGGGGGGTGGACTGTGTTTGGTTCTGATCGTGGTTGGGGGTTTGGGTTTGC
>Ga0185299_10002195_pt1 | contig 31595 bp, 23 predicted proteins | sample PaiPotPPA55metaG_FD_128002 | JGI IMG/M metagenome (GOLD analysis project Ga0185299, IMG submission 128002) | Iron sulfur acid spring bacterial and archeal communities from Banff, Canada, to study Microbial Dark Matter (Phase II) - Paint Pots PPA... ...
GCCGATGCGCGCGTGAGTGGTATCAACATGACCCACCTTCTCGCCTCCTTCCACGAGGTGCGCGGCAGGATCACCGGAATCCTCGCGGGCGACCTCAAGCTTCTCGGCAACATCGAGCACACCAACACACCGCTGGCGCACATGCGCGGAATGGGCCACGTCAAGCTCACCAACGGTGAGGTCCCCAGCCTGGCGCTCAACGCCAACTTGATGAAGCTGGCCCATTTCAACAACCTCGGACCTGCCAAGGATAACCCCGCTTCCTTCTCCTCCATCTCCACTGATCTCGAGCTCGAGAACCTACACATCACCAGCAAAGTGATCGATATCGACGGCTACGGCGTCGATATCGACGGCTCCGGCAGCGTCAGCGTCTCGGGCTCCGACGACCTGAACTACCAGGGCGTAGCCACTATCACCACCAAGCAGGGTTTCTTCACCAACACCTTCGCCCGCTTCGAGGGCGCCAAAATGGTCGATGGCAAGCTAACCTTCCCCTTCCGCATCGAAGGCAAAATCGAAGAACCCAAATTTTCCAAGGGATCGAAGCAATAAGAAATCGCGGAGACTGCAGACTGTGTGAGATTCCCGTTTCGTAACGGCTTGAAGTCTGCGGATAAAGCATCATTGACAATGACGGATATGTTCTTGGTTTTTCGGCATAAGTCCTTCGTTTTCTTTAGGAGGTCGGAGCTTCAGCTCCGACATAAACTGCTTGTTCTCAAGGGCTTCAGGTTATCTTGAGGTAACGAGGGGCCCTGAAGCAACTTGCCCGAATCCAAATTCTGCCCAGAATTTCCTTGCCTTTGTTACCTTATAGTGTCATATACAAATCAGGCATCTCTGCGATTGGTGTTCGGACCTCAGTTGGCTGCTGGCTCTGGTCATTGCCCAAAACCGTTTAGAATCACATCCTTGCGCCATTCGGTAGAGTAAGTCCCTTAGTTTCACATCCTTGTGCAATACGAAGGGGGGTGGGGCGGTACGGCCCTCAATGAACCGCAGTTCCATAAAACACATTGCGGCCGCCGCGTAGGTCGCGCCCGTACGACAGCACCACCGTCACCGTGCCCAGCACCCGGATCTTGCATTGCGCCCCGGTATCCCAAAGCCAGCGCCGCGAACCGAACAAACCCGACGAATCGGCAATCGCGCCACTGTCGACAAATGGCCCTAGCTTCACCGTGAAGAATCCGTTTCCATAAACGTTCTTGTCCACGTCCCAATTTGCGAGGAAGTACCGTCGCCCGAGTGGCGCGGCGCCCTTCCGGCCGCCGCTCGTGCCTGCATGCCCCCGAAGCCAGAGATCGTTGTCGCGCTCGATGCCGAGTTGAAATAGCTCATCGAACGGCACATCGCCAAAGCTCTCTCCCGCGCGAACCCGCGCCTGCATTTCGTAGTCGTCGCCCTTCGCTTGTGGAAACCACTGCGCGCCAAGCGAGCCGCGCACCGTCCCGAACGATCCCAAATGATTCGCATACTCGCGCCCGATGTGGGCTTCCGCGGAACCCTCGACGGTGAAGCGGTCCTCCGGCAAACGCAGCAGCGAGCGCTCAAGCCGCGCCCAGTAGGCGAACGAGTTGCCGTCGGAGAAAAATGATTTTCCTGACGCAGCAGCCGAAGTCGTGAGGTTCCGAAACGATCGATTTGCGATTTCGATTCCGGTGCTCCAACTCCATCGGCTGTTCACGACGGATCGAAGCTCCGCTCCTCCGGCGACTCGCCGTACGTTCAGATCGCTCAGCGCCGGCCCCGCTCCAAAGAAAGTGTTCGTCAAATTCCAATTTTCATTGCGCCCATCGAAATAGACTCGAAATTGATACTTCGATTCATGCAGAACGGGCGTGGAAATGTCCGCATAAGCGCGGCGCTTTTCCGAATCCCATCGCAGCAGTGACGTGACGTTTATGGCTTCATGTCTCAGGTTGTACGCTTCGGGATAAACCGTCGCATACGGCAGTCCGCTTAACCACGAAAGCGCGCCGGCCCACCACGGTTCGCCCCAAAGATCGCGTTCGGGCATGTGCAGGGTCGCATCGTAATTTCCGCCGGTCGCGGGCGACAGTTCCACGCGCCGGTAAGGATAGATGCCCAAATTGTCGAGCCGCGCTTCCGCGCCCAGCAGCGCATCGCTTGTCAAAACCTGTGGCGCATTGAATCCGAGCGCGTTTTGCAGCAGAGCTGGATCGAGTTTCGCGGGCGGCTGCACCGAAACATCGCGTAATCGCGGCTTCTCAATGGCGTTCCAATATTTCAGCGCGGCTTCCAGATTGCCATCGAGGAAATAGAGCGTGCCCAGAAATTCGCGCGTGTAGGCGTCTTGCGGATCGAGCTTCAACGCCGCCCGCAATTCCCGCTTTGCCGCGCGCATATCCTTTAACCTATAGTCGACGCCCGCAAGCTCCACAAGAAAGCGCGCCTCGCGCGGAGCCTTGCCATGGCCCTTCTCAAACGCGGCCCGCGACTCGTTCCACCGCTGTAATTTGGCCAGCGACAACCCGACAACAAAATCCAAATTAGCGGAGGAAGCGATGGAACCGCGAGCTGTCCGCGCAGCATCCTCGTATCGTCCTTCATCAAACGCTTTCTGAGCCGCGGCGAGTCGTGCCGCATCTGAGGGAAATTCCTGCGAAGTTGCAGTAGCCGGCGATCGCTTGCCCTGAGCGTCGAAGGGTGGCGGGCGATTCTTCGCCATGCACTCCTGAGGAAAAAAGATCAGCACGAAAACAATTACGCCGCAGGCGCATTGGCCGGCACCGCGAGCAGCATCCAGTTTCCGGCGGCTAGCCATTCTTTCTCGAATTCCGGACGCTCGATCCGCAAAAGCTTGCCGCGCGCAGGATCGTTCACAAACACCGCTTCGCGCTGCCAACCCATTCCTGTGACCACTACATAGTGTAACGGTGCCCGCCTGCTCCTAGGTTCAAGGCTGATGATGAGCGGCCGCCCCTGAGCCAGATGATCGCGGAGGTCGTTCCACGTCCCGCGCAATGCAAACACGCGGAACCCAGACTCCTTCAGATAGCGCTCCACGTCGGAAGCGAAAATCCCGCGCCCTTTCCGCGAATAAAGCTGTTTCTGAATCGCGTCAGCGTCGTCGCGCCCCGCAGAAATAGCCGTCCCGTGCGCGCTCCAATATTGCAGTAACATCGCAATCGATGCCGACCCGCAACCCTCCGCAGTTTGCTTGATAAAAGGAACGTCGAGCCAAATCCCCGCCTTACCGGGTTCTTGCGCCAGGGAAAAAGCCGCGACCTGGGCCAGCAAGAACAAGCCCACAGCAAGCCGCCACCACCAGCTACATCGCTTCAGGCCACGCGGGCCTTCGTAATCAACAGGCAACGCGGTTGTGGCCCCTTTTCTGTTTGCGCTAAGTTCTGAAGCGTTCACAATGACCCGCGGGCATTGGTAGCGCTGGCATCGTGCTGGCTCGTCGTCTCAGCTACGAACCGATTACGCAGAGCTGCGAGGCAAGGCAGCCGCCTTCAAAACAGCAAATTTGCGAGATTCAAGACACCAAGCCACGGATCATCGATCCCCAAGCAAATCAAACTTTAGTGCAGCGCAGCAACCAACGCGATGATGAGCACCGCGATAATCACAATGATCAGCAGGTCCCGGTCCGACAACCTTCCCGCCGCGAAGTTCTTTTCCACTTCCCGCGAACGCCCAGCCAGCTTGGCCACATCTTCATCACTCAGCTGTCCGACGGCCTTATCGACTTTGGCATAATCAATGTTCCCGGACTTCAGCGCCTTCTGCCCGTGTTCCGAACTGAAAAGCTGCCGCACCGCCGCCTCATTGGCTTGTCGCGTTTCCGCCGGCACCGCCGAATCCTTACTCAGTTCGCTGAGCGACACGACGTGTTGTCCGTCCTGCGCTTGCGCGGGAACAGGAGTCCCGATCAAAGCCATCACCAGCGTCACTGCCAGGGCTCGCGTCAACCCCATAGCCCACATTCCGCACATGCCAATCCTCCTGAGTGAAGTGAGAGTGAATTGCGTGTGAACCGCGTGTATTGCTTAGTGGCTGGATCTTCAGTGTACAAAACTCGCCAAGAGTCTGTGACGTTTTTCTCGACCGATTGTGCCCCTCTGGAGACTCTTTCCGCCCTACTAATTCCTAGAAAACAACCGACAACACGATGATCAAGATCACGATCAACACAATTACAATAATCAGCGTGCTCTTCAAACCTCCGGCGGCAAAATCACTTTCCGCCTGACGCGAACGGTCCGCAACTTTCGCGAGGTCTTCATCGCTCAGTTGCCCGATTGCCTTGTCCACCTGCTGATAATCGACCTTCGCAGACTTCAGAGCCTCCTGCCCCGCGTCCGTGGAAAGTAAATCCCTCACGGCCTTCTCGTTCGCTTGCCGCGCCCGCGCGGGACGCGCCGCATCCTTATCGAGCTCGTCCAGCGAAACCACATGCTGGTTGTCTTGACCCTGTTTATCTTGACCCCGTTTCTCTTGACCCAATGTGCGACCCGGCGCAGCAACCAAACCCAATACCAACGCGATCGCCATTGCGAATGTCCCCACCCACAGCCGTCCACCTATTCTCATTCGGCTTCTCCCGTCGATCTGGCTGTTCCAACGCGTCAAACGCCGCCTGGGCCCTCTTTTGTAGACGCGAGCCTTGTTTACCGTGAGCTACGAAGGGCTTCGCTCAAGTCAAACTCAGACTGGGTCGGGAATTAGACTCTGTGATCGCAAGAAAGGTAACATCTTCACAAAAAAGCTTCCTCGAGGAATTTGATAGCAGGTGTTATTTCGTCGAAATGGGACTTTGATATTTGGTCAGATCGACGCGCTGCCACTCCCCGTGTTCGATGCCGTCGCGAATCTGCGCCGGGGTCTTGCCCTTGTGTGTCTGCTCATAGGAGTACAGCCCTTCGCGGATGCACACTCCACACTCGGCCGCATGCTTGCCGGCAAAGCAATCGAGCAAGCTCCCATGCCCTTGGCTGCGATCGCAATGGCAATAGCAAGGCTGTTGATACAACACCTTGCGGACGCGCGCGGCCAGCACATAAGCGTTCTGCACCAGCACATCGGAGAACAACTCAGGATTCAGCGTCGCGGGCAGCGGCCCAGCAGGAACCTGCGAATGGAACGCGGGAACCGATTCCGCATCGACCGCAGCCTGCTGCGCCATCCCGGACGACGCGCGCTGCGGAATTGCCATCAGCACCGAAGCCAACCCACCAAGCGCAATCCCACCAACCACAATCTTATTCCGCGTCATGAAATCTCTCCGACCCGCAAATCCACTCCAAGGGCAAATCAACCCGCCGCAAATCTTCCCGAACCGCACTCCTGAGCGGAGCGAAGGATCTCAACTGCAAATCAACGCACAAATTTAAACCAACAGCGGCCGAGGCGGAACATAAGGCCGAGGGCCTGGCGACACCGCCCGCGTCGAAATATGGCGCTCCCGCAAATTCCGCTGCACCCTCCGGCCCCACGTCCGCACAAACGAAAAATTCAACGCCCCGCTAATCGCCGAGCTTGCCAGCGGAATCAACCGGCCGACCCATTTCTCGGCCGCCTCCGCCCCCAAACGCGCCGCCAGCTGCTGCGCCACACGCGGGCCCAATTTCTCGAACATTTGCTTCTGGGCCAGGTCCTTCCCGTAGTCCACGCCGGTCGCCGCGGCCGCCGCCAGCCACAACTCCATATGATCGTCGGGCCCGCGCGACTCAAATCCATAAAGCAAGCACAAGCGCTGGATCAATCGCAGGGTAATGGCCGTCAGCAAGCCCGCATCCGGCAGCAGCGTCACCATTCCGCCCAACCCAAACCCCGCGCCCTCCGCCAACGCCAAGCGCTCTGCATCGCGGATGAGCTTCTTCGCGATCTCGTCCAGCTGCTCCAGCGGCACATCCTGCATCCGCGCGAAGTTGGGCACCCACAGCCCGTGCTTGTTCGCCAGCTGTTTGCGAAAATCCTCGGGATCCACTTCCACCGAGCGCATTCCGCGCTTTACCCCAAAGCGCAACATCCGCCCAACGCCTCGCCCCGCCAACGACCTTTTACTCATATCGTGAACCCTTGTAATGAATGCCAGGTATGAATCTTTTCCGGGCCTTCCAGCATCCTACGGCGGTTAGAATCGCCTGGCAACCCCGGCGTTGCACCGTGGCCTTGTATCCGGCTTGCTTTGCCGGCGTTGCATCGAGTGCGGCCTCCTCGAAGCCCAACGCCCGCTAACCCCGAAGGGTCTGTACCAGGACGGACATTGCCCGGCACGCGACATTTAAGCGACCGTACCACTTGACGCGGAGGCGCTTTTCGGTAAACTGCATTTTTCCTTATGGCCTCAATCGCCCAAATCGTTCCCGTGGAAGTCGCCACAGACTTCGCCTTTCCCCAGCGCGAAGCGGCATTTTTCTATGGCCTTTTCCTCCGCGGCCATTCGCCAGAGCAGCTTCGCCGCGATATCGAGGTCCCGCCCGCAGTGCTCCTGAAGTGGCACCGCGACGCCGAGCGCGATCCCGAGCTACGCGACATTTTCTATCGCATGGTCGAATACCGCCGCCACGTCCTCGCCATCTTCGATTCCCTCGTCGGCTGGGACGCCCAGAAGCAGCGCGTCCAGTAATTTCCGATAAGTCAGAACAAGTCTCCAGTAGTCAAGCGCGCCTCTGTGCATCGCCCCTGTGCATTTCGAACTGCTACACCTCCATCGACGCCGCACCCGACAGATTAGCCTTCCCCAACTGTTCCGCTATACAGTCTGGCACGTTGCAGGACAGTTTTTCCCTGTACGAACGTGCTGGTCGAGGGTTCAGGTCCAAAAAATGTCAGGCAACCCCTCCACACACCGTGCATCCTACCCATACTCGGGGACAACTGTCAGAAAACGCAGGAGATTCGCTGATTGACGCCGTACTCACCCGCAGAGTAGAATCCTTCCGTCCTGCCGGAAGTTGAGGAATAACCTATGTCACGGGTAATTCACGCCCTGTTCGCGTCATTCTTTTCCCTAGCCATCGCGATTCCCCCAGTCAATGCTTACCCGCAGTCAGAGGCGAAGCAACCGCAGGATCCCACCGCTGCACCGCAAAAGATGGACAAAGAGCAAAAGAAAAAAATGCGGAAGACGCTGAAGGAGCTGGACACTCCTTACAAGCAGTGGCTGAACGAAGACGTCGTCTACATTATTTCCCCGGCGGAGCGTCAATCCTTCCTTCAACTGGAAACCAACGAAGAGCGCGAGCAATTCATCGAGCAGTTCTGGCTGCGCCGCAGCGCCACACCCGACCTTCCCGACAACGACTTTAAAGAAGAACACTATCGCCGCATCGCCTATGCCAACGAGCATTACGCTTCGGGCATTCCAGGCTGGAAAACCGATCGCGGCCGCATGTACATCATGTGGGGCCCAGCGGACGAAATCGAATCCCATCCCACCGGCGGCACTTACGACCGTCCGATGGATGAAGGCGGCGGCTCCACCACAACGTATCCCTGGGAGACTTGGCGTTACCGCTACATGGAAGGCATCGGCGAAAACATCATCTGGGAATTCGTCGATCCCTCGGGCTCCGGCGAATACCACCTAACCATGGATCCCAGCGAAAAAGACGCCCTCTTGCACGTGCCCGGCGCCGGTTTGAGCCAACTGGAACAAATGGGTATGGCCTCCAAGACGGATCGCTTCACGCGCTCGGACGGCACCAATCTGCCCAAGTCTCTCGGCGGCACGCCCTCCAGCATGGACGAATTTAACCGCCTCGATCAGTACGCCAAAGCCTTCAAACCGCCCGAGGTCAAGTACAAGGACCTGGAAGCCATCGTCACTGCGCGCATCGTGCGCGACCAGATGAAATTTACATGGCGTACCGACTACATGAAGGTGACCAACGATACGGTTCTGGTTCCCGTCACCATCCAGGTTCCCAACAATCAGCTTTCCTTCGACAACAAAGACGGCGTGCACTCCGCGACGCTCAACGTGTTTGGCCGCGTAAGTTCTTTGACCGGGCGCGTGGTGCAGACATTTGAAGATCCCGTTAGCCGCGACTTCCCGGACAGCCTCTTCCAACAATCGGTCAAGCTGCAATCGATCTATCAGAAGGCCATTCCGCTGCGTCCCGGCCTCTACCGCCTGGACATCGTGATCAAAGACGTGAAAAGCGGCAATGTGGGCGTGGTCAACACGCGACTCCAAGTGCCGCGCTTTGAAGACGACAAGCTGGAAGCCAGCTCGCTGATCGTCGCCGACGGAGGCAAACTCGAGCACGTGCCGTCTAAGCAGATTGGGACTGGGCAATTCGTGCTGGGTTCCACCAAGGTGGTGCCGCGTCTCGATGCCGATTTCGCTACCACCGAGAAGCTCGGCATTTATATGCAGGTTTACAACCTCAAGGCCGACGACAAAACGCACAAGTCCAATGCCACATTTGTTTACACCGTTAAAAAGGGCGACCAGCAGATCATGCAGTTCAAGGAAACGTCCGAACAAATGAAGCAGACCGGCGAGCAAGTGACCATCGAGCGCCTTCTGCCTCTGGCCACGCTTTCCCCAGGCAAGTATTCGCTGGAGATCGTCGCCACCGACTCCAATTCCAACAAGACTATTACCAAGACGGCAGATTTCTCCGTCAAGGCCCCCGCCGATACCAAGACGGCCGCCAACGCGGCGAAGGCCGCACCGGGGAGGTAGCGCGAGTGAGAGAACGACGACTCCGAATCCTGGGCGCTCTGGTTTTTGCCGGGACGTGTCTGTCGATTTGTGCAATCCCTTCGCACGGACAGATTAGAGCTGTATCCGGCAAGGTGGCCGGCGTCGTAAATGACACTCTGGGCGTTCCCCAAATGGGCGCCACGGTGCAATTGATTTCGGAGTCGGCCGGCGCGCTGGCGGCCGTGGATTTCCTCACCAACACGCAAGGCATTTTCCGCGGCGAGAAGGTCACTCCCGGGCTCTACACCGTCCGCGTCACGCTGGCGGGGTTTCTTCCCACGCTCGAGCAGCACGTTCGCGTCAACCCGCATGTGACCACAGTGGTTCGCGTCCAGCTCGAATCCATGTTCGCTTCGCTCGATCAACTGCGCCGCGCGCCTTCTGCCGCAACGGTGGAATCGGACGACTGGAAATGGGTGCTGCGTTCCGCTTCGGCGACTCGCCCGGTGCTGCAATGGGTGGATGACGACGAAAGTGCCGAGGTCGCCTCCAATGCTGGCCGCGACAAGCAGGTTCTGCACCCGCGGGCCCGGATGGAATTTACGGACGGCGCGCGGCGCCCCGGCTCGGCTTCCGGCGTGCCCTCGGCTCCCGCGACGGCCTTTGCCTACGATCAAAAATTGGGTCGTACCAGCAGGCTGCTTATGGCTGGTGAGATGAATTACATGGATGCGGCTCCGGGCGGAGGCTTCGCCACGGTGTGGCTCCCCACGGGTTCGTTAAGTTCGGGAATTCATTCGACACTTGTGCTCCGCGAAGCGAAACTAGGCCCCGACGGGCAGACCTTCCACGGCGTTCGCATGGAACAAGGCGGGACACTCGGCCTGGGCGAGCGTGTCAAGTTTCTCTACAGCGGGGAATATGTCCTGGTAGGGTTGGACAAGTCTGCGTCTTCCTTGCGTCCCCGTTTGGAACTTGATACCAAGGTGACCGATTCCTGGCGCGCCGCCATCATTTTTGCCGAGGAACCCGGCAGCGGCATGAGTAATCTGGAACCGGATGATCACGACTCCGGGGCGGCTCTGGCTGCCGCTGTGAATGCTCTCGATTCTTTCCCCACCTTGCTTTGGCGCAATGGAAGTCCGGTTCTTGAGGGCGGCTGGCACGAGGAAATTGCCGCGACGCGCAAGCTGGGCACCCACGGCCAGCTTCAAGCGGCTGCTTTTCATGACGATGACAGCCACGTTGCCGTATATGGCCGCGGCGGTCGGTTGCCCACTTCCGATTATCTCCAGGACTATTTCTCCAACGCGTTTGCCTACGATGGTGGCTCTCTGAATAGCTGGGGCACGCGAGTAGCCCTGCGTGAGAAGCTCACCGACGACATCGAGATCGCGACGGTTTACGCCTTCGCGGGAGCCCTCAGCCCCTCCGATTTTGCGGAGGGCGCTCTGCGGGAGATGCTGAAGACCTCGATGCACCATTCCGTCGGCGGATCGGTCACCACGATAGTCCCGCGCTCCAGGACCAAGGTCACCGCGGGCTACAAGTGGGTAAGTGGCGTAACGGTTTCCCGCACCGATGGCTTTGGCGAGTCCCTCTATCAAATGGACCCCTACTTCCACATTGGCATTCGGCAGGCGCTGCCCAAATTTGGCCCGGGGCACTGGCAGGCGCTTGCGGACTGCGACAATATTCTGGCTCAAGGGTATGTCTCCGCGAACAGTCGGGAGGGTCGGACCATGCTGGTTCCGGCATTCCGCACATTTCGGGGTGGTTTGAGCGTCCAGTTCTGAAAGATTTTGCCTGTTAAAAGCTGTAGGCTACCTACCAATATCTGGATGCTCTCAAAATGGTTTCGTCGGTGACAATGTAAGTTATTGAGTAGATTAGAGTTCGCCGCTGGCTCATCTACAATACATTGGACACCAATTTGCACTTAAGTTTTCTCAGGATGAGTGTGTCCTAATCGGCTCAGTCGTCGGGCTCAGTCATGAAGCAGAACCTCAGAGTCAGTCTCGGTGCGGTGGTCCTGGCGCTTGCGACCCTGACTGCGGTCATTTACGCCTGGATCAACTTCCGCCAACGCGAAACGTACGACATCCCGGATGACGGCGTCGCTTGGTTCGACACCTCGCATGGTGCGAAAGCCTGGAAAGTAACCCCGAATTCTCCCGCGTCGCGCGCGGGAATCCGCCCCGATGATGTGCTCATTGCCATCAACGATCTGCCGGTAGACACCCAGGTTCAGGTCACTAAGCGGCTTTGGCGGGCAGGTTTGTGGACGCAAGTCCGCTACAAACTCCTTCGGGGTGGCCGGGAATTCGAGACCCCGCTGGTCACCGCTCCCGCGGACAAGCCCGCTTCCATCGAAAATTACGAACGCGTTGTCGGGCTTCTGTATTTGTTCATTGGGATGTTTATTTTCATTCGGCGGTGGAATGCGCCGCGGGCCGTGCATTTCTTCATCTTCTGTCTGGTGTCCTTCGTGCTGTTTTCGTTCCACTACAGCGGGAAGCTGGACGCCTTCGACTACGAGGTTTATTGGGCCAAAATTGCGTCCTTGATGCTTGCGCCGGCCCTGTTGTTTCACTTTGCGCTGGTGTTTCCAGAGCGTGCGGAAGCAACCGCTCGATCCTTCTCCAAGTTGGCGATGGTGTATGGCCCACCGTCCCTGCTGTTGCTGTTCCACATTAGTCTAGCGCTCAACGCGCTGGGCTTTGTGCCTTGGCTTGGTTCGCGGGTGCTCATCGACAAGATCGAGTACAGCTATCTCGGCATATATTTCATTGCGGCCGCTCTTGTGTTCTACAAAAGCTATCGTGAAGCTCGCTCCGGCGTCCTGCGACAGCAGTTGAAGTGGCTGACCGGTGGCACGCTGGCTGGCGCCCTGCCATTCGCGCTTCTTTACGTCATTCCGTTTGTGCTGGACGCCGTGCCGCCGTCGTGGACGAAGTTCTCCGCGCTCAGCTTGGTGCTGATTCCACTGTGCTTTGGCTATGCCATCATCCGCTACCGCTTGATGGATGTGGACATCATCTTCAAGCGTGGCTTGGCGTACACTGCTGCGACCGCTGCCGTCGCCTCGATCTATTTCGCGCTGATCGCGTTGATCGCCGAAATCTCTCACGCGCAAACCACTGGCCCGGTTGGCGGCATGATCGCCATCGTCATCGCGGCCTTTCTGTTCCAGCCCTTCCGCGAGTGGATTCAGGGGCGCCTGGATCGCTTCTTTTACCGCGACCGCCTGGACTATCGCCGCACGCTCATTGAATTTGGCCGCACGCTCACCAACGAGGTGCGCTTCGACCCCATGCTCGGTTCGGTGATGGACCGCATCTCGCAAACCTTGCTCGTCGATCGCTTGGCCATTTTCATGGAGGACCCGTTGCAGCCGGGCCAATTGCGCTTGGCGCGTTCGATGGGCGTCCGTCTGTCGGAACCCATGGATCTTAGCTTCCTCGAGCCGGCCCGGCCCGAGTTCGCCCGTGGGGCGCTCTTTTTTGAGTCGCCCCGCGCGGCGAGAGAAGTCAGCGACTCCGTGCGGCAAACTCTCGAGCAGCTCGATCTGAACTATTTCATTCCGTGCCGCATTCGCGAACGTACCGTCGCGGTGCTGGGACTTGGCAAGACCGTCGACGGAGATTTTCTTTCGAGCGATGACGTTGAACTGGTGCAAACGATCGCAGGGTACGTTGCCGTCGCGCTGGACAACGCGCAGCTGTACACCTCGCTGGAGCAAAAGGCGCTGGAAATCGCGCGGCTCAAGGACTTCAGCGAGAACATCGTGGAGTCGCTGAACGTGGGCGTTCTGGCCGTCGATCTCGGCGGCATCGTGGAATCCTGGAACACGCGGATGGAGCAGCTTTTCAACGTCTCGCGGCAGGATGCGGTGGGCCACCAATTGCGCGCTTTGTTGCCGGAAGAATTGGCATCCGAAATTGCCGCGCGCCGTGACGAAGAGCAAATTACTGGCATCTATAAACAGAGGCTGCATCATCAGGGCAAACTTTTGACGCTGAACGTTTCCATTACGCCGCTGGTCAGCAAATCGGGAGACCGCATCGGGCGCTTGTTGCTGTTCGACGACGTGACCCAGCGCGAGCGCATGGAAGAGCAGATGTCGCAGACCGAGAAGCTCACGTCGCTGGGATTGCTGGCTGCAGGCGTGGCGCATGAGGTCAACACGCCGCTGGCGGTGATTTCCAACTACATTCAGATGCTGGCCAAGCAGATGCCCGAAGGCGATCCGCGGCAGGGCATCATCGAGAAGATCGTCAAGCAGACGTTCCGTGCCAGCGAAATCGTGAATAACCTGCTGAATTTTTCGCGCACCAGCGCAACCGAATTGGCGGACATCGACGTGAACCGCGTCTTGGAAGAAACGCTGTCGCTGGTCGCGCATCCTTTGAAGACGTCGCAAATTCAAGTGGTCAAGCAGCTTGGCAACACGCTACCCGCAGTGCGCGGATCCGCGAACAAGCTGCAGCAGGTATTTTTGAATCTGTTCCTGAACGCGCGCGATGCCATGCCTGGTGGCGGCATGCTCGAAGTGCGCACGGCCGCGCACAACGGCAGCGTTGAAGTAGAAGTTGTGGATACCGGCGCGGGGATTCCGCGCGAACATATCCATCGCATTTTCGATCCGTTTTTCACCACGAAGGCCAGCGGCCGCGGCACCGGTCTGGGGCTTTCCGTCAGCTACGGTATAATCAAGGAGCACGCTGGAAAAATTGATGTTCGCTCCACCCCCGGTAAGGGCACATCCTTCCACGTCGAATTCCCCGCCGTTAGGAAAGCGGTCCATGTCTAAGGGCTCCATCCTGGTAGTTGATGACGAATCTGAAATCCGAGAGGGCCTTGAGTTGCTGCTAGCCAGCGAAGGCTACGGTGTCTCCAGCGCCGGCACTGGTGCTTCCGGCCTCGCGAAACTCGAAGAGCATCCATACGATCTGCTGCTGCTGGACGTAAGCCTTCCCGACCGCAACGGGCTCGATCTTTTGCGCGAGATTCGCCGGCGCGATCCACAGCTTTCCGTCGTGTTGATCACCGCGTATGGTTCCATCGACATGGCGCGCGCAGCGTTCAAGAGCGGCGCGATGGACTACATCACCAAGCCGTGGTCCAACGACGAATTGCTGGCGCAAGTAGCGCAAGCGGTCGAGTCCCGCCGGCTGCGCGAAGAAAACGTGCAGTTAAAGCGCGCGCTGAAGCAGCGCTTTAATTTTCCCAACATCATCGGCAAGAGCGACAAGATGCTCACGCTGTTCGATCTGGTCACGCAGGTGGCGCCATCGCGCTCCACCATCCTGATCAGCGGCGAAAGCGGCACGGGTAAAGAGCTGATCGCCAAAGCGATTCACTCCGCATCCACGCGCGCGGACAAAGCCTTCGTCCCGGTCAATACCGGCTCGATTCCCGTCGATCTTCTCGAATCTCAACTTTTCGGCCACGTCAAAGGCGCATTCACCAGCGCCATCGCCTCTAAAAAAGGCCTCTTCGAGGTCGCCGATCAAGGCACGATTTTCTTCGACGAAATCGCCACCATCAGCCACGAAACGCAAGCCAAGCTCCTTCGCGTCATCCAGGAACGCGAATTCATGCGCCTCGGCGGCACCGAACAGATCAAGGTTGACGTCCGCATCGTCGCCGCGTCAAACATCGATTTGCTCACGCTAGTGCGCGAAGGCCGCTTCCGCGAAGACCTGTATCACCGCCTGAACGTGATTCACCTGCAGTTGCCGCCGCTGCGCGACCGCCGCGAAGACGTTCCCGCACTCCTCCTTCACTTTCTGGAGCGCTACTGCAAGGAAAACACCAAGCCCATGCGCCAGTTCACCCAGGGCGCGCTCAAGCTGTTGATGGATTACGACTGGCCGGGCAACGTGCGCGAACTCGAAAACGTCGTCGAGCGCGCCGTCGTGCTCTCCACGCAAGAACGCGTGGACGTCGACCTGCTTCCCGAAAGCATCCGCAGCAAGGAGATCGTCCGCGGCGTCCGCCTGCAACTCTCCGAGTTTCTTCCGCCCATGCCCGGCGAGCCCGGTTCGCGTTCCGCCGCCGATCATCCGCAGCCATCGCTGTTCCAGATCATGGATGAAATTGAACGCCGCATCATCATCGACATGCTGGAGCGCACCGGCTGGAATCAGACCGAAGCCGCGGAACGCTTCATGATCCCGCTCTCCACGCTCAATCAAAAAATCAAGCGCCTCGGTATCGACGTGCGCCGCCGCGGCCGTGCCGACGAAAGCCTCGCCGCTTCCATCGGCAAGTAACTCTCGCCAAATGACCGTCGCCATAATGACCATCGGCAAAATAGCTTCGCATTCTCCATCTATACACCGATCGCTGTTCCGTTAATTTCATCTTGCAAGTCCGGGGCCCGCTAGGCACAGTAACCGTGAATGGTTCTGCGTCTCTCCAGCGCCGCAGCGCGCCTCACATTTGTCTTCGTCGCTTTCATTCTCGCCACGGCGCTCGCCTACTCCAGCATTCGCGACGCGCTCGCCGCCTATTATTCTGGCTTAGAAACAGGCGCCGGGATCGAGCGAGCGGCGCAGCTGGAGCCCAGCAACCCGGAGAATTGGTTTCTCCTCGGCCGCTACCTGCAATACAATCTCGAACAACCCGACCTCGCGCGCGCCATCCAGGCCTATCACTCCTCGCTCGCACTCGATCCGCGCGCCGCCACCGTGTGGCTCGATCTCGCCGCCGCCTACGAAGCGCAAGGCGACCTCCCTGCCGCTCGCGAAGCTTACCTGCAAGCTAAGCGCGTCTATCCGGTTTCCGCGGAAGTCGCCTGGCGCTACGGCAATTTTCTGCTGCGCCAAAACGAGGTGCCCTCAGCCTTCGCTGAAATCCGCAACGCCGTTTCCGCCGACCCCAAGCGCGCCGCCGAAGCCCTCTCGCGCTGCTGGCGCGTCGATCCCGACTTCGAGGCCATCCTGGACAACGCCCTGCCGCCCACCGTTCCCGTCTATCTCGACGCCATCCGCGAATTCGACAGCGACGCCGCCATCGATCCAGCCCTCGCCGTATGGGATCGGCTGGCGTCGCTCCATCCGCGCCTCCCGCTCTACAAAATCATCCCCTTCACCGACTCCCTCCTCCAAGCGCGCCGCCTCGCAGACGCGCACCGCGTTTGGGACCAGGCCATCGCGCTTGCCGATTTGACGCCAACAAATGATCCGCCAGGTTCCGTGCTCTGGGATGGCGGCTTCGAAACCGGCGTCCTCGGTGGAGGCTTCGCCTGGGCCATCGCGCCACCTTCGCCGGGCGTTCAGGTGACCATCGACTCCAGCGAAAAGCACTCTGGCCAGCGTTCCTTGCGTTTAGGGTTCGACGGCCGTCGCAACGTGAATTTCTCCGATGTCTGCCACCTCGCGCAGGTCCAGCCGGGAACCTCGTATCGTCTTTCCGGCTGGGTGCGCACGCAAGGGCTCACGACCGATCAGGGCATTCGCCTCCGGCTCGAATGGGTGGAGAATTCGCTGAACGCCTCTCGCGAAACCGCCGATGTGCATGGCACCCAGCCCTGGACGCAGCTCATGCAATCCTGGACCGCAGTCGCCAACGTGCCCCAGGTCCGCGTCTGCGTGACCCGCCATCCCAGCGACGATATGGGCCGCCGGATTCACGGCATCGCCTGGATCGATGATGTCGCGCTCGTCCCGGAATCTTCCCCGAGCCCGAGCGCGAAGCCGTGAAACTTCTCCGCATCGGCATCTGCGCTCTCGTGGTCTTCGCGGTTCTCGCCCACGGCGCCGTCGAAGACTGGGCCAAAGCCGTCCTCGAAACCTGCGCAGGCCTGCTCTTTCTCTACTGGTCGGTACTCTTCTACCGCGCGAAAGCTGACGATCAGGCTGAAGATGACGACCAGCAAATCGTCCTCACGCCGCTTCTGCCGCCGCTCATTCTGCTGGCCCTGGTCGCGCTAGCGCAGCTCCTGCTCCACGCCACCGCCTCCACCTACGACACCCGCATGGACCTGACCCTCCTCGTCGCCTACGCCATCGTCCTCTTTCTCTCCGCGCAAGCCTTCCGTTACTCCGACGATTGGCGCGGCTTCATCTGGTTCATCATGATTTTCGGCTTCCTGGTCGCCGTCTTCGGCATCCTGCAACAGGTCACCTTCAACGGTAAGCTCTACTGGTTCCGCGAGATGCGTTACGGCGGAATCCCCTTCGGCCCGTATGTCAATCGCAATCACTTCGCCGGCTTCATCGAGCTGATCATCCCAATCTCGCTCGTGCCGCTCATTCTCGGGAAGGTCCGCAAGGAGCGCTGGTACCTGGTCGGCATTTTCGCGCTTCTCCCGATCGGCGCTCTTTTCTTTTCCGCGAGCCGAGGCGGCGTCGTAAGCTTCGCTGTGGAAGTCGGCGTCCTCGTACTGATGATCCTGTTACGCCGCACCGGCGGACATCACGTCCTCGCCGGCGGCATCATCCTGCTTCTGGCTCTGCTCCTGGTTTCCTGGCTGGGGGTGAAACAGGTTCTCGACCGTTTCTCCTCGTTACAATCGCTCGAAGTCACCTCCAGCAAGCGCGCCTCCATGCGCCTGGACACCTGGCACATTTTCCTCAATCATCCCTGGACGGGTACTGGCCTCGGCACCCTGCAAACAGTCTTCCCCGCGTATGAAACCAACTACGACGCAAAAATCGTAAACCACGCTCACAACGACTACCTCGAAGCTCTGGCCGAAACCGGCGTCACTGGCGGCCTCTGCTGCGCCGCGTTCCTCAGCGTTCTTTTCTTCGTCTCTTTGCGCCAATTGCTGCAGCGCGACAAGCCCTTCGTCGCCGCTCTGCACCTATCCGGCCTTGTAGGCTGTAGTGGCTTTCTAGTACACAGTCTGGTGGATTTCAACCTTCATATACCTGCCAACGCCCTGCTTTTTCTATTGATGGCGCACCTGGCTACCTGCACGATTACCCCCTCTCCATCGGGCGGCGGCCCATCCTCACATTTTCACAGCTAGCCTCGAAATCCCATTGACTTCTGCGTTTTAACTGTATAATCAACACAAGGGGCCGTCTATTCTATGCAGCCAGTACGACTGCGTTCGCTGGTCTGTTCCCTGACCGCCTGCGCAATGCTCGCAACCCTGGCGCCTTCCAGCCGCGCACAGAAGGTCGAGACACCACAGCAGACCAACGACCGTCTCCGAGCGCTCGCCGCCGCGCCGCACGCCGCACTGCCTCCCAGCGATTACGTGATCGGGTCGGGCGACCTGATTTCGGTCCAAGTCTTCGATGTTCCAGAGATCTCCCGCGAATTGCGCGTCAGCCAGACCGGCACCATCGGCCTTCCCTTGGTGCCGGTGCGCTTGCACGTTTCCGGTCTCACCGAGATGCAAGCAGAGCGCAAAATCCAGGAAGTGCTCGAAGCCAATGGCCTGGTCTCTCATCCTGAAGTAACCGTGACCGTGCGAGAGAAGAAAAACAGGCCCATCACCATCGTCGGAGCCGTCGCGCATCCCATGGTGTATGAGGCGGATCGTCAGGTCCGGCTCATCGACGTCCTGGCCGCCGCCGGTGGAATCAATCCCGATGCCGGCGATCACGTCATCATCACGCGGCCCGAGCGCGACGATTCCGCCGATCCGCAAGGTTCCCAATCCGGTGCGGACAGCGCAACGGCGGAGGACCCGGCTCCGCCCCTGACGCAGGATCCCGCTCCGCAAGCCGCGCAGTCATCCCCGATTTCTTCCGCACCTCCAAACTCCCCCTCTAGTCCGGCTATGGCCACTCGTGCTGTGCCGCCGGATCTATCACAACCTCCGCCGCCGATCTTGGCCAACACGATTACCGTAAGCCTGAATCAAATCCTTGAGACCGGCGACATGGCCAACAATATCGTGATCCTGCCGGGGGATGTTGTGACCGTGCCCCACGCGGGAATCGTCTACGTGCTCGGAGCCGTTTCCAGGCCCGGCGGATACACCGTGGCCAACGATCGCGCCCAACTCAGCGCGCTCAAGGTTCTTTCTCTGGCCGGCGGCTTGAATCGCACCGCCAAATCCGATCACGCCGTGATCGTTCGCAAAGATACCAACGGCCGGCAGCACGAAGTGGAGCTCGATCTGAAAAAAGTGATGAAATTCCAGGCGGAAGATGTGCAGCTTCGGCCCTCCGACATTCTGTACGTTCCCAACAGTGGCGGCAAACAGGTTGCCTTCAGGCTTGCGGAGCTTTCCTTGGCCGTCGGCACCGGAGTTTTGATTTATCGGCTGCTTCCTTGAGTTATGGCTGACGATTTCAAATTGATTTCGCGCGACGACCCCTCCAACGGGGCCGTCGATATCGTGTCGCATACCGTGCGAGCGCCCTTTGAACTCTCGCCGCGCGAGCCTCATCTCTACGATTACCTGCTGGTCCTGCGCAAACATCAATGGCTCATTGTTTCGTTCATGCTCGCGGTGGTCACCATCGTTTCCATTGCCACCTTCCGCATGCAGCCCGTTTATGTCGCCACCACTCGCATTGAGCTCGGCCGCGAGAACGCCAACATCCTGCCGTTCCAGGGCACCGATTCCTACGACTACATGTTGGACCTCGAAAACTACATCGAGACGCAATCCAAAATTCTGACCAGTGAGACTCTCGCGCTGCAAACCATCCGCACCGGCGTGCTCACTGGTCAGACGCAATTTCCAAATTCCGATCCCTCGTCCGAGGCCCTCGCCACTGGCAGCCTTGCCAACCAGAAGCCCCCGCCGGAGCTCGGCGCATTTCTCGGCAGCCTCAGCGTCAGGCGCGTCCCCAACAGCCGCTTGATGGATATCAGCTTTGAGGCCACCAGCCCGGAATTGGCCGCGCAAGTCGTCAACGCCCATATTCGGAATTTCATCGACCAAAACCGCCGCAGCCATTACGACGCCACCACCTCCGCCACGACTTGGCTTACCGACCAGCTGGACGAATTGAAAATCAAGGTGAAGAATTCCGAAGACGCGCGCCTCGATTACGAACGAAAGAATCAGATCTGGGAGCTCGATGATAAGCAGAACCTCACCACTCAGCGGCTTTCGGAGATCAGCCGCCAGCTCATCGAAGCCCAGGGCGACCGCATGCGCAAGCAGTCGCTGTTCGAATTCGCCCAGGCCGGGGATGCCGATCTGGTTCCGCAGATACGCGACAGCGCCACCGTTCAGGATTTGCTGCGCAGGCGCAGTGATTTGAACGGCCAGTACACCGAAGCCATCAATCAGTACGGCCCGAATTTCCCCAAGGTGCTGAGACTTCAATCGCAGTTGAAAGAAATCGACCAGAACCTGGACCGCGAAAAACGCGCGGTGCTGGTGCGCCTGGGAAGCGAATATCACGAAGCGCAACAGCGCGAAGCCTTGCTGGTTCGCACGCTCGACCAGCAGAAATCCGAAGCGAATCTCATGTCCGGGCGCATGGTGCAATACAACATCCTGAAGCGCGATGCGGAGGCCAATAAGGCGCTCTACGATGGCTTGCTCACCAAGCTGAAAGAGGCCGGAATCTCCGCGGCGCTGCAGTCTTCCAATATTCGCGTCGTTGATCCCGCCATGATCCCCTCGTATCCTTCGCGTCCCGCGAAGGCCCGCAACGTGACGCTGGCTTTTCTCATCGGCCTCGTTGGCGGAATCGCCTTGGCCATTTTGCGCGAATACATGGACAATACCGTCAAGACGCCTGACGACATCGAGACGCTCGCGCGCTTGCCTTCCCTCGCGGTGGTTCCCGAATTCGAGGATTCCAACGGCAATGGCCGCCGCAGGAAGACTCTGAGTGAGGCCATCGGCAACGGTCACTCCAGGCAAGTCGAGTTGGTGGCGCAGCATCTGCCCAAATCTCAAATGTCCGAGGCCTTCCGCGCCTTGCGCACCGCGCTTCTTTTGTCGCAAGCGGGACACCCACCGCAAGTCATCCTGGTCACCAGCGCATTGCCTCGCGAAGGTAAGACGACCGCCGCCGCGAACCTAGCCGTCACCTTGGCGCAGCTTGGCGATCGCACTTTGCTGGTCGACGCGGACCTGCGAAAACCCGGCATCGGCCGCCTTCTCAATATGAACGGCGGAAAGCATGCGGGCCTTAGTTCTTATTTGGCGGGCGTCTCCAGCCTCGATCTCGTCACTGTTCAGCATCCCTCCATCGCCAATCTTTCCGCGATTCCCACGGGGCCGCTGCCACCGAATCCCGCGGACTTGCTCTCTTCTCACCGGCTGGCCGATGCCATCACGCAGCTTCGCTCCAAGTTCAAATTTATTGTCATCGATACACCGCCGGTTATGGCTGCCACCGATGCGGTGATTTTGTCCGTGAAGGCCGATGGTGTGCTCCTCGTCGTGCGCAGCGGAGAGACTCCCAAGGAAGCCTTCACGCGCACCCGCGATCTGCTGGTTAGCGTGAAATGCCGTCTTCTCGGCGTGGTCTTGAATGCCGTGAATTCCAGCGCTCCTGACTACTACTATTCTTACCGCTATTATCCGTACGCCTACGGCTACGGGCCGCAGGAGACCGGGAGCAGCGCAAACGGAAACGATGAACTCGAGCCTGCTTACAAATCTTCATCTCGCGATCGTCATGGAGCCGGCGATCACGACGATATCCAGTCACTTTAAGGGGGATTTTTGCGTTTTCTAATCACGGGCGGGGCGGGTTTCATCGGTTCGCATCTTGCTGAGCGTTTGCTGGACCGCGGCGATCGCGTCGTGCTACTCGACAATTTGTCCACTGGCAGCATGGACAACATTCGTCACTTGAAGTCTTTTGAGCGCATGGAATATCACCTGGACAATATTGAAAACCGGCAGTTGGTGGCTGAACTTGTGGACGATGCCGACGCCGTGATTCATCTCGCGGCCGCTGTCGGCGTCAAATTGATCGTCGAGAGTCCCGTTCGCACCATCGAGACCAATGTCAACGGCACGCAGCGGATCCTGGAAGCTGCCAGCAAGAAACGCAAGCTCGTGCTTACCGCCTCCACTTCCGAGGTCTACGGCAAAAATACCAACGTGCCGTTTCACGAAGACGCCGACCTCGTTCTCGGGCCCACCACAAAAGGTCGCTGGAGCTACGCCGCTTCCAAAGCTCTGGACGAATTTCTCGCGCTTTCCTACTGGAAGGAAAAACAGCTGCCGGTCATCGTCGTGCGCTTATTCAACACCGTTGGGCCGCGACAGACCGGGCGCTACGGTATGGTACTGCCGAATTTCGTGAAAGCCGCGCTGGACAACGCCCCCATCAGCGTCTACGGCGACGGCAGGCAATCGCGTTGCTTCTGCGATGTGCGCGACACCGTCGAAGCGCTGGTGCGTTTGATCGACACGCACCATTCCATCGGCGAAGTCGTGAACGTCGGCAACACCGAAGAAGTTTCCATCGAAGAACTCGCGCAGCTCGTAAGGCAGCGTACCGGCAGCAATTCCACCATCGAATTCGTTCCCTACGACAAGGCTTACGAACCCGGTTTCGAAGACATGATGCGGCGCGTCCCCTGCGTCGATAAACTCGAAGCCCTCACCGGCTTCCGGCCGCGCACGCCGCTCACCGAAATCATCGATCGCGTCGCCGCGTTCTTCCGGCAAAAGGCCGAGCCTGTGCCGACTCCCCGCGCCGCCGCCGGCTCCGCCGTCTGACGCCTTGTCTCTGACGCGACGCGAGCGCTGGCTTCTCGTCGTTTTCCTGGTGTCGTTGCCGTTGGTCAATCCTTGGATTCGCGGTGACGGCATCGGCTACTACGCGCTCGCTCGCGCCCCGCTGATCGAGCACAGCCTGAATTTTGAGCGCGACTACCGTTCCGGCAACGCCAGTTTTCGCGATGCGCGTGTCGATGAAAACGGCCAGCTCAAGCAGGATCTCCGCACAGCAACCGGTCATCTCGATAATCACTTTACCGTTGGCCCCGCCATCCTCTGGGCGCCGTTCCTGCTGCTTGCGCATGCGGGCGTGTTACTTGCTCGTACGTTCGGGTCGCAGGTCGCTGCGGATGGATTCTCCGCGCCTTACCGGTTCGCCATGGCGTTCGGGACCGCGCTATACGGTTTCCAGGGCTTGCTGCTCTCCGCTCGCTTGGCTCGCTACTACGTTGACGAGCGCTGGGCGTTTCTCGCCACCATTGCCACGTGGTGGAGCAGCTCGCTTCCGGTGTACATGTATTTCAATCCATCGTGGTCGCACGCGCATTCGGCGTTCGCGGTCGCCTTGTTTCTGTGGTACTGGCATACGACTCGCCGGCAGCGCACCATGCGCCAATGGTGCATCCTCGCGTTGATCGCCGGCTTGATGCTCAACGTGTACTACGCCAACGCAACGATCCTCGTAGTCCTCATTGTCGAGGCAGTTCGGCAATATCTCGCGGCATTTCACAAGGCTTCCCCGAGCGCAACACCGGATGAGTCTCGGGCCGACACGTCGTTTAGTGACGCGTCGAGCGGCGTCTCGACCGTGGCGCAGCTGTTCGTGAATCATGTGCTGTTCAATCTCATCTTCATCGCGTGTTTGCTGCCAACATTTGTTTCGCGCTGTGTAATCTATGGGAGTGCCTTGGACTCCGGCTATGTGCCGCTGAAATATTGGGAGTGGCGTTCGCCGTACTTTCTCGCGGTGTTGTTTTCGTCCAATCACGGATTGTTCGTGTGGACTCCCGTCGTGATTCTCGCCGTCGCGGGGCTTTTGGTTTTTTTGCGGCGCGAGCCGAGCGTCGGAACTCCGATTGTGGCGGCGATGCTGGCGTTTTATCTGCTCATTGCGTGCTATCCCGATTGGGCTGGCATCTCTTCGTATGGGAACCGGTTTTTTATTTCGCTGACCGCTCCTTTCATCCTCGGACTAAGCATGCTCTTCGATCGTGGCGCTGCGTTGTTTCGCTCGTCGCGCGTTGCGGTGGCGGCTGCTTCGTCCCTGGTTGCGTGCCTGATTCTCTGGAATATGGCGTTCGTATTTCAATGGGGAACGCATTTGGTTCCCACGCGCGGGCCCATTGTTTGGAGCGAGATGATGCACAACCAATTCTTCGTCGTGCCGCGCCAGGTTTCCTCCAAGCTGCAGGCGTATTTTTTCCATCGCGGCAACTTGATGCGGCAGATCGAACAGCGCGACATCGAGCAGATGAACGAGCCGCCTCCGCCGTAGTGCGAGCCGTAATGCGGAGCGTTGTGCAGAGCCAAGATTATGGTGCAGCCACTCTGCAGCTACGGTGTCGGGGACAGCGAAAACTGTGAACCGGTGCGCTCCTTGGACTCACATCTTCTGCTACTCTAGTTCTATATTTCGCAGCGTCTGCAAGGCTTACGCGGTTTTTTTGCGATTGAAATTTATGGCTTCGGTTACTACACCTCCTCCGGCTGGTAGTGCCCCGGTTGGTACTGCTTTGGCTGGTGGCGGGTCTGGCGCTTTGGGGCTTGCTGCTGGCGTCGTGCATGTGGTGCGCATTGCGCCGCCGCGCGGGTGGTTTGAGCTGCGCTTGCGGGAGCTTTGGGAGTATCGCGAGCTGCTGTACTTCTTTGTGTGGCGCGATGTTAAGGTGCGCTACAAGCAGACGGTGATTGGCGTGGCTTGGGTGATTTTGCAGCCCCTCATGACCATGGGTGTTTTCACGATTTTTTTTGGGCGCTTGGCCAAGCTTCCTTCCTCGGGTTTGCCTTATCCTGTGTTTTATTTTGCGGCCTTGGTGCCTTGGGCTTATTTTGCTCAGGCACTTAGCAGTTGCACGAATATCGTGGTGGCGAACCAGCATGTCATTACCAAGGTGTACTTTCCGCGGTTGATTTTGCCTTTGGCGGCGGTTTGTTCCGGGGTGGTGGATTTGGCGATTGGGTTCATCGTGATGATTATTTTGACTTTGAGCTTTGGAATCCATCCTCCGGTTACCGTGGTGCTTTTGCCGGTGTTTATGATTTTGGCGGTGCTTACGGCGCTGGGGGTCGGGTTATGGACCTCGGCGCTGAATGCTTTGTACCGGGATGTGGCTTCGATCATTCCGTTTGTGGTGCAGTTCTGGATGCTGGCTTCGCCGGTGGCGTATCCGAGTTCGCTCGTGCCTGCGCGGTGGCGGTGGTTGTATGGGTTGAACCCCATGGCTGGGGTGATTGACGGGTTTCGTTGGGCTTTGATTGGGCGGGGGTCGGCGCCCGGGCCAATGTTGTTGGTGTCGGCTGGAGTCGTCTTGGCGGTTTTGGTGGGTGGGTTGTTGTTTTTCCAGCGAGTCGAGGGGACTGTGGCGGATCGGGTTTGATTTGGGGATGAGAAGTAATGACGTAATGAAGTAATGAGGTAACGACGGAGCACGACCGGAACGACGCACCTTGGGGCCCCCTCCCCCCTTTTTTTGTAAGTGTTCATTCTGCGGGACTTTAAGTCTGATGTTTTGTAAGTGCGGATTCTACAGGGGTTACAGGTGGATTTCTTGGAAGTGCGGATTCTACGGGGTTTAGCGTTTATTTTGGGTTGGGCGGGGAAGTTTGCTGGGGGGAGATTCGTGACGGGGTGGGGAATTTCAGTCATTTTCTTGAGTTTACCATAATGTTAGCTATGAATTCAATTAAAATATGAAATATGATGATGTGGATCGAGTTAGGCGGCAGAGTCGAGGACAAACGCTTTTACCACAGAGGGCACGGAGAACACAGAGTCGGATTGAGGAAGAGAAAGGGACAGATAAGGATAACGCTGAGACGCAGAGGACGACTCTAAGTTACGTAGAGGAAAGAGATTGCAAGAGGGGGATAAAGATAAAGCGGGGGCGCTGAGTTTATTGAGGGGCGTAGCAGCCGGGCGGAGCCCTTCGAGGCTCAGGATAAACGAGCCCCGCCCTACAAGATCGGCAACTACAGGCGGATACAGGCGAAGGCAGGATCGAGACGAAACGAAAAGGAAAGAGATTGCTAGAGGATAAATTGGGATGACGGTGGTGATTCGGGGTGAGGGGTTGGGGAAGCGGTACCGGCGGGGGGTGGTGGAGTCCTCGGGGACGCTGCGGGAATCGCTTGCACGCTTCGCTCAGTCGCCTTTGGCGGCGCTTCGGCGCTTGGCGCTCCCCTACGGGGGTAAAGACGAGTTTTGGGCTTTGCGGGACGTGGATTTGGAGGTGCAGGAAGGGGAGGTTTTGGGGTTGATTGGGCGGAATGGGGCGGGGAAGACGACCCTGCTGAAGGTATTGTCGCGGATTACGCGGCCTAGCACTGGTTGGGCGGAGATTCATGGGCGGGTGCGGAGTTTGCTGGAGGTGGGGACGGGGTTTCATGGGGAGTTGACCGGGCGGGAGAATACGTATTTGAGCGGGTCGATTCTGGGGATGAGCAAGCGGGAGACCTCGCGGAAATTTGATGAGATCGTGGCGTTTGCGGAGATCGAGAAGTTTATCGATACGCCGGTGAAGCATTATTCGAGCGGGATGTACGTGCGGCTGGCGTTCGCGGTGGCGGCGCACCTAGAGCCGGAGATTCTGCTGGTGGATGAAGTGCTAGCGGTGGGGGACATCAATTTTCAGAAGAAGTGCCTGGGGAAGATGGGAGACGTGGCGCGGGCGGGGCGGACGATCGTGCTGGTGAGCCACCAGATGAACCAGATCCGGAGGTTGTGCCAGCGGGTGGCGTGGGTCGATGGCGGGCAGGTGCGCATGATTGGCGGTGCTCACGATGTGCTGGCGAGGTATGAGTCGGCGATGTTCGCGGGGGAGAGGACGCAGGGAATGCAGCGCGGGTCCAGCACGAAGGCGCAGTTTTTGCGATGGGAGATCGCCGAGCCGCAGAGCGAGGAGCGGCATACGCTGCGGACGATGGATGGGGTCACGGTGAAATTTGCGGTGGAGCTGGCGCAACCATTGCGGGGCGGGCACCACGGGATCGCGCTTTTCAATGCGGAGCGGCAATTGATGTGGGCGCGGGCGGAGAATAACCTGACGCTGGAAGAGGGTGTGCACTATTTCTCGCACTCGTTTGCGTCGCTGCCGCTGCGGCCCGGAGCCTACCAATGGCAGGTGAGCTTGTGGGACGGCCGCGAGATGCTGGATATGTGGGACTGCCTGCCGGAGATGACCATCGCGACCGACGTGCATCAGCACCATATGGATGAGTGGAACGGGATTTTGAATTTACCGACCGAATTTGTGGCCTGGAGTAATCTATGACGGCAAGCGTTCAAGCGTCGTGGATATTCGACCAACCGCACTATCTTAAGCATATTGAGGCACGAGGAGCTTTGATTGGTAAACTCGTTCCTGAACTTAAGGCGGTTCTAGGACTAACTACCGCGCTGGACGCGGGCTGCGGGCCAGGTTTTTTCGCAAAAATCTTAAGCGATTGTAACTTGGACGTTCGTGGCTTCGATGCCCGCGATGTCAACATAAATCAAGCTCGCCGACGTTATCCGAACATACCATTTGAGACGCGGGACATAGAGGACTCTTCCATTGCGCAACTGGGTCCTTTTGATTTGGTCCTTTGCTTCGGGCTTCTTTATCACCTGGAAAGCCCATTGCGCGCGATTCGGCATCTGCGCTCCTTAACTGGTAAGGTGCTACTTCTAGAAAGTATGTGCTTCCCCTCGGAGCAACCGGTTGTCCTGCTGCGGGAAGAGCCCAAATCTGATGATCAGAGCTTGACGGACCTGGCGTTTTATCCAAGCGAACAATGCATTATAAAAATGATGTACCGCGCGGGATTTTCATCGGTATACCGGACTCGCTTGCTACCGGACCATGAAGACTTTCGCACCAGCCGCAAGTCTGCCAGAAGGCGCACCGTACTCGTTGCGTCGTGTGGACCAATCGACTTGCCGGGCCTAATACTTGCAAAAGAAAACGTCGAGACGGCGGACCCTTGGGCGAGGACAGTCGGGCTGCCTCGAATTAGCCGGCTCGCGGAGAAATCGCTGCGAGAAAAATCGAGAACGGCTCGTTTCCGACTCGGATCGCTAAAATCGCGATGGTTGCGAGCCCTGTCGGACATCCCCATACCAGTGAAGTTGCCTTTCGGGTCTTGGTGGATCGCCCGCAACGATCACGTCGGGAAACCCGTTCGCGAAGGCAAATTTGAGAGAGTCGAACTTGCATTCGTCGAACGCTTTATCCAGCCGGGAATGACCGTGCTTGATTTGGGCGCACACCATGGTCTCTACACGCTACTTGCTTCGAAACGTGTTGGTGTATCGGGCAAAGTATTCGCGTTCGAGCCTTCCCCCCGCGAACGAAAGGTTCTCCGTCATCATTTGATGTTGAATCGTTGTGGAAATGTGATTGTCGAACGGTTCGCATTGGGCAACGAAGATATAGAAAGTGATTTTTACGTGGTGGAAGAGTGGGCGGCGGGTTGTAACAGCCTGAAACCTCCCGATGTAGATGCGAGCACTTCTCGTCTGCGCGTCGAGGTCGTCCGCCTCGATGACTGGTTGGCTAAACATAGGATTGGCAACGTAGAGTTTATCAAGCTGGACGTGGAAGGCGCGGAATTGGACGTACTTAGGGGCGCAGAAGCATTGCTGTCGCGCGCGCCGCGCCCGGTGATACTAGCCGAAGTTCAGGATATTCGAACGGAACCGTGGGGTTACCGGGCGAAGGAGATTATCGAATACCTTTCGCAAAAACGATTTCAATGGTTCTCGATTACTGCAGCAGGCTCATTGCAGAAACTAGATATCGCGCAAGAAAACTTCGATGGCAATTTTGTGGCCATTCCCCAAGAATTCGACCCGGCGCAAATGGGCGCACAGCTTTTCTAGTCCAACGCAAATGCTGGAACTGGTACCGAAGCCCCTAAGGCGTCTCGCGCGTCGCTGGATTGAAGGGCGCGGCTTTATTCCGGCATCCCAAGGACCGGCGAACATTCACACAGTGATGCGGCGGCGAAGCTTGCCAGCGGTTCGCACGGTAATCGACGTCGGGGCATCTGACGGGCGGTGGTCGCGGGACATGATGGGTTACTACCCAGAGGCTCGCTATTTATTGATCGAGGCACAAGAGAAAGCCCACGGACAGATGTCGCGCAAATTTCAGGCAGAACACAAGAACGTGACCCTTGAATTTTGTGCCGCGGGGAATAAAAAGGGCGAAATAAACTTCGACGCGGCAGACCCTTTTGGGGGGCAGGCTTCGCAAACTGCATACTCGAAGAACAGTGTCGTGGTGCCGATGGAAACCGTGGATGGGCTCGTTCGTAAACACGGGCTGGTCGGCCCATTTCTGCTAAAGCTTGACACCCATGGTTGGGAGGTTCCGATCTTTGAGGGGGCTGGTGAAACCCTGTCAAACTGCGCGGTGCTCATCGTCGAAGCGTACAACTTCACGCTGTGCCCCGGATGTCTCCGATTTCACGAATTGTGCGCGTATCTGGAAGCGCGCGGGTTTCGCTGTTTAGATGTGTACGATATTCTGGTGCGCCCGCGTGACCAGGCGTTTTGGCAAATGGATATGGTATTCATTTCTGCCAGCGCGCCGGTGTTTCAGGTCGCGGAGTACCGTTAGTGAATCCGTCCGAGTCTGTCCCGAAATGGCCGCGAATTTCCTTGGTGACCGCCGTATACAACGGCGAAAGATTCCTTGAAGCCACCATTCGCTCTGTTTTGTCACAAGGTTACCCAAATCTGGAGTATATCGTCGTCGATGCTGAATCAAGCGATGGTACGGCAGGAATCATTCGCAAGTACGAACAACACATCGCCTCCTGCATCAACCAACCAAACAAAGGTGTGTACGCGGCACTGAACACTGGATTCGCAAGGTCTACCGGTGAGATTCTCGGATGGCTCAATTCCAGCGACCTGCTGCATACGCATGGGCTTTTCGTTGTTGGCAGCGTGTTCAAGGCTTTTCCCGACGTTCAATGGATTACGGGACGGCCAACTCTCTTCCAAGAGGAGGGCTGGCCTGCCATCCCACTGGAACTTCCACATTGGACACGATATCGATTTCTCGCAGGTGCCAATCGCCACATTCAGCAAGAATCTACGTATTGGCGAAGAGGGCTATGGGAGACTTGTGGCGGGGAGCTCAGTACGGCCTACCGCGCTGAAGGAGACTTTGAACTCTGGACGCGATTTTTCCGTCACGCGAGACTACATACGGTTGACGCATTAATAGCTGGCTGGCGGTACCATTCTGATTCGCTCAGTCGTCGGAATATTGAGCGGTACTACGCTATTTGCGATGAGATCATCGAGTCAGAGCTGAAATGCATGTCGGATGCTGCAGCCGTCAAGACCTTCCGAAGCATGAGCCGTGCCTTTAAGCGAATTCCGATCATCCGAGGCATATGGCGGCGCGTAGTCTTGAAATCGCTTTATCAACTGCCCGGCCCCGATTGGCCGCCTGTGATTACATATGGCCCCGGCGGATGGACAATGGGCTGAGACAGGCGTTCTGCCGTAAACTAACCTACCGAACCATGCTGACCTTCTTTACTACCGGCAAAGCGTTCCGAGGGCACGCCGGGATTATTCAGCGGAACGCGCTGAAGAGTTGGAAGCTACTAGACCGCGAAGTGGAAGTGATTGTGTTCGGAGAAGACGAGGGCGCCGCGCAGGTCTGCTCGGAACTTGGTCTCGTGCACCACCCGCGGGTTGAACAGCACGCGTCCGGCCGGAACCGGCTGGACTACATGTTTGCGCGGGCGAGCCAAATGGCGCGCCACCAGTACCTTTGCTACTGCAATTGCGACATTGTGTTGATGGACGATTTCCGACGAGCATTTAAACGAGCGAAGGCGTGGCAAGAACAGTTTCTGTTGGTGTCGCAACGATGGGACGTGGACTTTATGGAGCCCATCGATTTCGGAGATGCGGCGTGGGGCCAGCGCTTGCGGACGTTGGCGCTGGCGAAGGGAGTTCAGCGGGACGAATTCTGGATGGACCTGTTCGTTTTCAAGCGAGGTGTGTACCTGGATATGCCTCCGCTGATCGTTGGGCATTGCTATTGGGACAACTGGATGATCTGGAAGGCGCTGGCAGAACGGGTGCCGGTGATTGACGGGACATTGTTTATGGCGCCGGTGCATCAGAACCACGGGTACACCGCGGCTTCCGGACGGATCAAGGGCCACGCTACGGATGCGCTGTCGATGGTGAACCTGAAGACGATCGGGGGCCGGAAGAACATTCGGGCGATTGACGCGGCGACACATCGGATGACGGCTCGTGGCGAGATTCGGCCGAGCGTGTATCGACAGCTGTATCCGTTACGAAGAGCTTGGCGGAAATTGCGGGAGGCGTGGAGCTACCGGTTGTGGTTTCCGGTTTGGCACGGTTTTCTGGATATTACGCGGCCGGTTCGCAAAATATTTGGCCTGCGCTCCAAAAGCTTGCCAGGAGGCGACGGAAGGTAGTCGAGTGAATGAGGCGGCTGAAGCCGGTTGGTGGGTGGGCGGCTGCGGCACGGCTCAACAGCTTGCGGAGAAATGCGACAAAACAAGAAAAAGCTTTCTTCAGGGGCTGAAGCCCGTTGGGAGCAAGCAGTTTAAGTCGGAGCTGAAGCTCCGGCCTCCTAAAGAAAAGACTTTTCCCGCAGATTGCGGGAGGATGTTTCCTCAGGGGCTGAAGCCCATTGATAGGGGGGGCTTTATGTCGGAGCTGAAGCTCCGACCCCCCTAAAAGCAATCTTGTTCCGCAGCGTCTGAAGGCATGCACTCCCGTGCGGGATAGACTTTGGGGAGGCGGTGGGTTGGACACGCGAGATGACGGTGACTCGGCGAGTTACGGTGCTGATCGATGCTTACAACTATGGCCGGTTTATCGAGCGGGCCATTGAGAGCGTGTTGGCGCAGGATTTTGCCATGGAGCAGGCGCAGATTCTGGTGGTGGATGATGGGTCGACGGATGACACCGCGGAACGGGTGAAGAAGTATGGCGGCGCGATTCGTTACTTGCGCAAGGAGAATGGAGGGCAGGCTTCGGCGTTTAATTTGGGATTTGCGGAGGCGCGGGGCGAGCTGGTGTTGACGCTGGACGCGGACGACTACTTTTTGCCGGGGAAAGTGCGGCGCGTGGTGGAGGAGTTC
>Ga0185299_10002196_pt1 | contig 31592 bp, 24 predicted proteins | sample PaiPotPPA55metaG_FD_128002 | JGI IMG/M metagenome (GOLD analysis project Ga0185299, IMG submission 128002) | Iron sulfur acid spring bacterial and archeal communities from Banff, Canada, to study Microbial Dark Matter (Phase II) - Paint Pots PPA... ...
GTCTCCAGCGGCCGGCATCGCTCACGCTGGTGTCCTCAAGGTCCTCGACCAGCACCATATCCCCATTCACTGCGTTACCGGTGTCAGCGCCGGATCTATTGTCGCAGCCGCCTACGCCAGCGGGGCTGCGCCTGGCGAGATCGCGCGGGCCGGCTGTTCGATGCGCTTCCGCGACGTCGGCCGCTGGAGACTGGGCCGGCTTGGCTTAGTGGGTAGCGAGCGCATGAACCGGTTCCTGAAACGGCTCCTGAAGACGTACCGGTTTGAGGAGATGCGCATCCCGTTGGGTGTGCTCGCCACGGACCTTTCTACCGGCGAGTCAGTGCCCTTTGCCGGAAGCGGGACAGTATTCGACGCCATCCGCGCTAGTTGCTCCTATCCCGGTTTGTTTCAGCCGGTACGCCACCGCGGGCGACTCCTGGTGGATGGCGCGATGAGCATGGAAATCCCGGCTGCCTTGGCCCGCCAGCTCGGCGCAACGCACGTGATTTCCGTGCACCTGCCCACCGGCGGCCCCGGTGCGCCGCCCACGAATTTGTTTCAGGTACTGAACCGCTGCTTCCAGATTCTGCAAAGCCGTTCCGAAAACAACTGGCGCAGCGAAACGGATTTGATAATCGCTCCTAATGTCCACGGAGTCGATTGGGATGCTTTTGGTTGCGGCCCTCAATTGATTAAGGCCGGCGAAGCGGCCGCATTGACTGCTCTTCCCGAAATTGAAGAGTGGATCCAGCCTGCTGCCGCTCGGGGCGAATTAATGCGAGCGGTGTAAGACGTATGCGGTGGAAAGGCGCGGGGCAAATGGAGCAAACGGAAATACAGCCGGCTGATTGGATCAATGTGCTAGGAACACTCTGGTGCCGATACTTTCATACCTCGGTCATGTGGCCGATTCATGGGGAATACGAGTGTCGCTCGTGCGGACGACGCCACTCCGTGCCTTGGGACGCTCGCAATAAGATGACTCCTCAACAACAGGCTTTAAGCCCTGGCACGCTTAAACTGATGCTGGTCAATTCGCAGGCTGCTGATCTTCGATTCGAGCGTCGTTCGCGGTATTCCGACCTTTCCAGCGGCGCCCGAGGGGCTTGAAATCCGGCCTCGGGCTTGGCAGGCAGACCGGCGTCGAGCAGACGCGATACGTCGCCGATGTGTCGAAGCCTGAGCTTCGAATCCTTTCAAGACAGGATTCGAGGAGCCGGCGGAGCTTCGGCGGAACACGATCGAAATCCGGGAGTGTTTGTTAGAACCAGTGCAACTTTTTCCGGGAACAGTTTCGGAACGAAACGGCTGCTCACCCGCCCCCCATGACCAGATGTCCGTCCGCGTGTCGAGTCGCTTTCCCTTCGCTTGCTCCGGAGACATATAGGCTGCCGTCCCGAGAATGACGCCGACGCCTGTCGTCATGTTCGGAGCCGGCTCGGGCATGTTATCGGAATTCAGCAGGTCGGGTTTGATTGATCGGCGAAGACTTTCGCCAATCTGAAGTCGAGTACTTTGACGACACCATCCGACGTAATCTTGATGTTTGCCGGTTTCAAATCGCGATGAATGACGCCTCATTCGTGCGCGTAGTCAAGCACGTCGGCGATTTGGAGGGCGATCTTCCAGGCATCTTCGAAAGGCAGCGGGCCTTTGGGGCACGCACCGTCCACAACTCCATCACCAGCGCGTTTTCTTCCGCTCCATAAATCTGCGCAATGTTAGGATGATTCAATTGCGCCAGAACTTCGGCCTCGCGACGGAAGCGCGCCAGGTGTTCGGGATCGTGAACGAAGGCGCCGGGCAGAACCTTCAACGAAACGCGCCGCCGAAGGTTGGTATCCTCTGCCGCGTAGACTCGCCCACACCCCCGCGCCCAGAAGCGATTCGACGCGTATACGCCCCGATCCGAGAACCGACACGCACGTCGGCCGGTTCTGGATACAGTTCGACCGCTGTACGATAGAGGAAATCGCTGCCTTTTCGTGCGCGAGGAACCTCTCCACTTCGCGGCGGACATCCGAATCGGACCCACTGAGGGCTGCCAACCCGCGCTCGCTCACAAGGTGGTCCGACTCTTCGAATTGGCGCCATCGTTCGGGTGTTACGGTGGGGCTGACCCGCATCCAAATCTTAAGGAGGTAGGCTGGAATAGCTCAAAAGTGGGATGTCCGTCATCGTTTCGCAAGACACAATAGAAGGTGCCCGGCTGCATCATGAGATTAGGCTTTGTTGCGGTTATGGTTATTATCGCGGCGGAGATAGCTGCGTTCGCTCAAGTAAGCGGAGGCGGTATCAGCGGCCGGGTTGTCGATCCGCTCGGCGGCGCAGTTCAGGATGCCTTGGTGACTATCGAAAACCAGTCAACGGGCGAGATGCGCTCGCTGAAAACGAATGAGAGGGGTTTCTATAGTTTTCCGAACCTGGCGCCAGGACGCTATAGCGCCGTGGTCTCCCACGTCGGTTTCGGCGATTTCACAAGGAAGAATCTTGTTGTGGCCGTGGGTGAGCAGCTTCTGGTGGACTTCGAAATCACAGTCGGCACCGTTGCAAGCTCAGTGGAGGTCGCAGCGCAGTCACAGGATGTCTCGTTAACGTCCTCCACCTTGACCAACGTTGTCGGTGAGCAGACCATTCGTGACCTGCCCTTGAACGGCCGCGACTGGACGTTGCTGGCCGCCCTCGAGCCGGGCGTCCATACGATCGAGGCCCAAACGGCGATCGCGGCGGGAAGCAACGGCCGGGAGGACCGCGGCTGGGGGGCCGAAATGGCAATCGGTGGCGGCCGTCCTCAGCAGAACAACTACCGATTGGACGGTATCAGCGTCAATGATTTCACGGGAAACGGACCAGGCAACGTGGTCGGATCTATCCTCGGAACCGATGCGATCCAGGAATTTTCTGTCGTCACCGCAATCCCGTCCGCTGACTATGGGAAGACGTCGGGTGGAGTGATCAACGCATTGACGCGAGCCGGCTCCAATAACTTTCACGGCTCCGCGTACGAGTTCTTGCGCGATAGCGCTTTGGACGCTCGAAATTTCTTCGATGGCTCCCAAGCACCGCCATTCAGGCGTGATCAGTTCGGAGCCACGGCTGGAGGCCCGATCCGCGCGAACCGGACCTTTTTCTTTTTCAACTATGAGGGCTTGCATCAAGACCTCAGTTCCACGACAATCACGACCGTCCCATCGGCTGCAGCTCAGACCGGGCGACTCGTCAGCGGCAAAGTCACGATCGATCCGAAGGTGGTACCGTATCTCCAGATTTTTCCCCTTCCGAATGGGCCCGGATCCGGCGATACAGGAATTTATTCTTTTGTTTCGGCGGCCATGACATCGCTGAATTTTGAGACCGGCCGCCTGGACCATACATTCTCGGATCGCGACTCGATACACGGCAGCTTTCTGATCTCGAATTCGCGCACAACCTCGCCGGATGCGACCGATTTCGTGATCACGGGCCAAATCTCGCAATCCCGGTTTGCGGCGGTCGAAGAGACACATGTCTTCCGCCCGAATTTCCTAAACATTTTTCGTGCCGGGATGAACCGCGACATTTCGGAAGCGCCGATTGAGGCCGGCGTCGTCAATCCGCTGGCGACCGACACGTCGCTCGGATTTCTTCCCGACACGCCGGTCGGCGGAATTACGATCACCGGTTTAACTCCGGTCGGTGGCGGCGCCGGCTCTCTCGGAGAGAATAACTTTCACTTCACCAGTTGGCAGGTCTACGACGATCTCTTTTACACACACGGTGCTCATTCGCTCGAGTTCGGGCTTGCGGTGGAGCGCATCGATTTCAATGAAATCGGCAACGCCAACCCAGACGGTGTTTTCGCTTTTGGTTCATTGCAAGCCTTCCTTACGGACCAGCCTCAAAGCTTCCACTCAATGATCCCTGGGACGAGTCCGATGATCTATCTGCGCCAGTCGATTCCAGCCTTCTACATCCGCGATGATTATAGAGTGTTGCCGAATCTGACTCTGAATCTCGGCCTTCGCTACGAGATGGCAACGGTCCCCACTGAAAAATACGGAAGGTTGAGCAATCTCGACTCGCTCACCGCCGCGACGCCGACGCTCGGCTCTCCTTATTTTCAGAATCCTACGCTGCGGGATTTCTCGCCGCGGGTAGGTTTCGCGTGGGATCCATTTCGAAATGGGAAGACTGCCGTTCGCGGCGGGTTCGGAATCTACGACACGCTGCCTCTGACCTATCAGTTCGAGCTGCTCGCGATCAATGAATCTCCCTTTTTCCAGACGGGATCTCTGACGACGCTGCCGCAAGGATCGTTCCCGACTGGAGCATTGCCCCTGCTTACTCCAAATAGTCTCGGCTACGCTTGGGTGCAGCCTGATCCGAAGCGTTCCTATGTCGAGCAGTGGAATCTGACGATTCAGCGCCAGTTAGCGGGCGGCATGATCGCAACAATCAGCTATTCGGGCCAGCATGGGCTTCACCAGCCGCTGCGAACGACCGATGCCAATCTGGTGCTTCCGGAACAGACGCCGGAAGGCCTGATCTGGCCTGCACCTCACGCGAGCGGCGCTCGTCTGAATCCGAACGTCGGCGCGATCAACGCGCTCGCCTGGCTTTCGTCGAACAGTTATGAAGCCGGCAACGCGGCCATCGCGTGGGAGCGCCACGGCGTCCGCATCGGCGGAGCCTACACATTCTCGAAAAGCATCGACAACAGCTCTTCTTCTAACGCTGTTGCGAACTTCAACAACTCGATCGTCGGCTCATTTATCTTTGACCCGGCCCTGGCGCGGGGACTTTCCGATTTCGACGTGCGGCAGAATTTAGTTCTCAACGCCATATGGCTGCTGCCACGCGCGCAGTCCGCCCGCGGTTTCGCCAGATGGGCGACCGATCAATGGCAACTAAGCGGAATTTTCCGTGCCGCCAGCGGATTGCCGTTCACGCCCGTCATCGGCGGCGATCCACTAGGAATGAATAATTCCGCGGCCTTCGACTTCCCTGACCGCCTGAACCTGACCGGGTGCAATAATCCCGTGAATTCCGGCAACCCGATTCACTACATCAAAACGCAGTGTTTCGCCCCGCCGCAGCCAGCCACAAGACTGGGCGATAGCGGACGGAATATCGCGATCGGGCCCGGCCTTACTAATCTCGACCTGGCGATCTTCAAAAACAATTACGTTCACAACGAGAAATTGAATATCCAATTCCGGGCGGATTTGTTCAACGTACTGAATCACCCGAATTTCGCCGTTCCGAACAGAACCGCTGCTCAAATTTTCACGCAGACGTTTTCCCCGGTCCCTACGGCCGGCTTGCTAACCACGACTTCGACCACTTCCCGACAGATCCAACTGGCGGTAGAGTGTATTTTCTAGCACGTGATCAGGATTCGCTTGATGTAAGAATGGAGCCCAGCCGCACACACGTCGGACGAGGCGTCAGGGCCGTTCTCGCTGCCGCGCTGGTGGCGTCGTGTGCGTTTGCGCTGAACCCTTCGCTGGATATCAGCCAGTATGCGCATATTTCCTGGAGGCTTGACGAGGGATTTTTTAAAGGAGCGGTTCACTCCATCGCTCAGACGCCAGACGGATTTCTGTGGCTCGGCACCGAGTTTGGGCTGGTGCGCTTCGATGGCGAGAAGGCTGTCGAGTGGCCGATCGGCCAGTTGCTTCCGGCCACGCAGATTCGGAGTCTGCTGGCCGGGCGTGACGGAACTCTATGGCTCGGCACGGCAAGAGGCCTCGCCAGCATGAAGGCAGCAAGAGGAACTCCCGACGTTCGCCGCTACCGCGAGTTCGATGGGGAAACGATTTTCGGCCTGGTGGAGGATGGCGCCGGCAATGTGTGGGCCGGCGGGGCGTCCGCGACCAAAGCCACGCTTTGCGCGATCGGGAAAGGCTGTGTCCCGTTTGATGAAAGATATGCGGATTTTGGCAGCATGGTAGGAAACGCATACCGGGATCGCAAGGAAAACATATGGGTGGGAACCACTGCCGGTGTTTGGCGGTGGAGTCCCGGGCCGCCCAAGTTTTATTCCCTGCCGGGGGAGAGTGGGTTCGACGCTCTGACCGAGGACGATGATGGCGCGCTACTGATCGCGAAGGGAGGTGCAGTCGGTCGCCTCGTAAATGGTCATGTGGAAGTGGTCTCCCGTCTTCCCGCGGCAACGCGGGAGTTTCATATACGTAGGATGCTTCGTGATCGCGATGGCGGTCTCTGGGTCGGAACCACGGGTCGCGGCTTGGTGCACATTCACCAGGGCAGAACCGAGATTTTTGCGCGGTCCGAGGGGCTCTCGGGCGAAGACATCACCGCAATTTTCGAGGATCGCGACGGCAACATCTGGGTGGGCGGTTTCAACGGACTCGACCGGTTCAGCGAAACTCCCGTCCAGACCTATACCGAACGCGACGGATTATGGAGCGCGCGCGTCGTCTCCGTGCTTGCTGCCAGGGACGGGAGCATCTGGATGCGCACCCTCGACGGGTTGAGCCGGTTGAAGAACCGGGTGGTCACGGTGTATCGAGAGCACGGCAACAGTCTTGCGCCGGTACCGCCCGGCGGAGCGGCGAGCACGTCGGCGGTGACCGGATTCCGGCAGCAAGGTCCAGGATCGCTTTACGAGGACGTCAAGGGGAGAATCTGGGTGTCGACGCTTAGCGCGGTCCACTACTTCGAAAACGGCCGTTTTGTGCCGGTGCGTGGCATCCCCGGAGGACGGGTGCACTCGATTGTCAGCGACCGGGCAGGAAGGGTTTGGTTCGCCCACCAGGATCTCGGCCTTTTTCGCTGGCAAGAGGACGGCACCGTGCAGCAAACCCCCTGGAGTCAGCTCGGTGAACGCGGGTTTGCGGATGCGCTCGCTGCAGATCCGGTGAAAGGCGGCATGTGGGTTGGATTCTTTGGAGGCGGGCTGCTCTATTTACAGGACGGTCGCGTCGTGAGATCGTACACATCCGCGGACGGACTGGCCGAGGCGCGCATCAATGATTTTCGAATCGAATCTGATGGCACGCTTTGGGTTACCACGGAAGGGGGTCTGGGCCGGCTAAAAAACGGCCGCCTGGTCATGTTTACAACGAAACAGGGGTTGCCATGCGACAGGATTCACTGGACCATCGAAGACGATTTCCAGTCTGTCTGGATCTACACGGCCTGCGGCCTGGTGCGGATCTTTCGTTCCGAATTGGATTCGTCCGCCGCTGCCATCGAAAGGGACAAGAACGCCCCGGTGCGAATGCATCCGACGATTTTTGACACCTCGGATGGGCTGCGGGCTCGCGCCAACGCCGGCGGATTTAGTCCTCACGTCACCAAATCGTCGGATGGAAAATTATGGTTTTTCCCGTTGGAGGGCCTCAGTTCCATCGATCCAGCCCGCCTTCCGTTGGACGCGTCGCCTCCGCCTGTGTACATCGAACAACTTAGAGCAGACGGCCTCGTCCACAGCGTCAGGTCTGATCCGAAGGATCGTCTCATGCTCCCGCCACTTGTTCGCGATCTGGAAGTCGAATTCACCGCGCTCAATATCGCGGCGCCCCAAAAACTGCGCTTCCGCTACATGCTGGAGGGCCGGGATCACGCTTGGACGGACGCGGGGGCTCGAAGGCAAGCGTTCTACAACGATCTCCCGCCGGGAAATTACCGCTTCCTGGTAAGCGCCAGCCGCAATAGCGGCATTTGGAACCAGGCGGGCGCATCGCTGGATTTCAAAGTAGCCGCGGCCTACTATCAAACGCGCTGGTTTCAGGCGACATGCCTCCTAGCGTTCGTCATTACGCTGGCGATGCTCTATCAGTTTCGGCTGCGCCAGATCGCGCGTCACTTCAGACTTCGAACGGAGGAGCGGGTCAGCGAGCGCACGCGTATCGCCCGCGACTTGCACGACACGCTCCTCCAGAGCCTTCAGTCGCTTCTGCTGAATTTTCATTCCGTCACCTACCTGCTGCCGAATCGTCCGGTCGAGGCACGGGAGGCCCTCGAAACCGCGATCGAGCATGCCAGGCAAGCGATCACCGAGGGCCGCGATGCTGTCGAGGGTTTGCGGTCCTCCCGCTATGAGGGTGGGGACCTGGAAAGAAGCATCGGCAAGCTCGGCCGAGAACTCGCCGCGCACTATAACGAGCCGGCTGCTCCCGATTTCCAGGTCAATGTCGAGGGCGCAACCCGAAATCTGGCTCCGATCGTCGGCAACGAAATCGGCCGCGTAGCGATCGAGGCCGTGCGCAACGCATTCGTCCACGCACGCGCGCAACGCATCGAAGTCGAGATCTCGTATAACCCCCGCGAACTCCGCTTGCGGGTTCGCGACAACGGAAAAGGAATCGACCCGAAGATTTTTCAGGACGGTCGCGACGGACATTATGGAATCAACGGTATGCACGAGCGAGCCAAATTAGTGGGCGGAAAACTCGTCTTCTGGAGTGAGCTCGGTTCCGGAACCGAAGTCGAGTTAACGGTCCGGGCCTCGATCGCCTACGCGAAAGGATCCGATTCCAGGCCGTTCTCGTTTAGAGCCGCCAATCTCTTTGCTAAGCTACGTCGAATACTCTCATGAACTCTCTTCCCAAGCCCATTCGGATCCTCGCCGTCGATGATCATGCACTCTTGCGGAAGGGTATCGCCATGATCCTCGCGAATCACCCCGATATGAAACTGGTTGCCGAAGCGTCCAATGGGCGCGAAGCCGTCGAACAGTACCACGCGCACCGGCCCGATGTCACTTTGATGGACTTGCAGATGCCGGAGATGAATGGTCTGGACGCGATGATCGCGATCCGCTCGGAATTTCCGGACGCGCGAATCATTATGCTCACCACCTACGCCGGCGACGTGCAAGTTTTGCGCGCGATGAAGGTCGGCGCCCGAGGCTACCTGCTCAAAACGCTACTGGACAAGGAGCTTCTCGAAACGATCCGCGCCGTGCATGCCGGTAAGAAGACACTCTCCGCCGAGGCATCCTTCGAGTTGGCTGAGCACGCAACGAGCGAAGCTTTGACGCCGGGCGAAATCGCTGTGCTGCGGCTGATCGCAGCCGGGAATGCGAACAAGCAGATCGCTGACCAACTTTCGATTACCGAAGACACGGTGAAAGGTCGGGTCAAGAGCATTCTTTCCAAATTAGGCGCGAATGACCGGACTCACGCGGCGATGATCGGCGTCAAGCGCGGGATTATCCAATCCTAAGATCCCTCCGCAGGCTCAAATCCTGCCCGAAAGGGTAACGAAGAAACCCAATGGTGGCTATATTCCAAAGCCACGATCTGAGACCCTCAAAAAGGGGGGCTCTTGCGACGACCCTCAGAAAGGGGGTCTCTTGCGACGCCTTTTTTCAACGTTCGCCCAAGGTTGGGCTGGTGCGGGCCTTCTGATCCTGCGCCTCGTCGCCGGAAGCGTGGCTCTTGTGTTGGGACTTTCAGGCGTGCGAGCGGCGCAATCAATCCAACCTGCGATTCCGGATTTCGCAGCGGTGATCGGCGGACTCCTTTTGTTAACGGGTCTGTGGACACCCGTCTCCGGATGCTTGATCGCCGCATTTGCGCTGTGGAGCTCCCTTACCAAGGCTGACGATCCCTGGAGAAATATCCTGCTCGCGAGTATAGGCGTCGCGCTCGCTATGATCGGCCCAGGCGTATGGTCGCTGGATGCCCGTCTGTTCGGATGGAGGCGCATTGATTTTCGCGGCCCCGAGCGCTAGTTAGAGCCGCTCTTTCGAGTGGCGAACTCACCCCGGAGTGTCCCTGAGTACCACGAATTAGCCGGCGGGTTGCTCGAACGGGGGTTTTGTCCGATCTCGATCCGGTTCAATATTGATTAAGCAAATGATCAATCTCCCGGAGCACCCATATGCACGCTAATGCGATAAATATCATCCCGATAAGCTCATTCGCTCACGCTAGTGAATTCATCACCTACAATAGTGACGAGTCCACTCTCATCAGCTCCGATGCGGCCTATGCCCCTTTTTTCGAAGGAATTGTTGGCTCGTCCGAACCGCTGCGCCGTGTACTTGCTCAAATCTCGAAGGTTGCTCCGACGGATGCCAGTGTTTTGATCCTCGGCGAGACGGGGACCGGCAAAGAACTGGTTGCCCGAGCCGTACACAACCGATCGAAGCGTGCTTCACGTCCCTTTGTTCGTGTGAACTGCGGGGCAATTGAACCCTCGCTTCTCATCTCGGAGCTCTTCGGACATGAGAAGGGGGCATTTACAGGCGCTCTGCAACGCCGCTTAGGGCGCTTCGAATGCGCGAACGGTGGAACCATCTTCTTGGACGAAGTCGGCGAGCTGCCACGTGATGCACAGGTGGCGTTGCTGCGAGTGCTCCAGGAACGGGAATTCGAGCGGCTGGGCGGAACGCAGACCATTTCCACGGATGTGCGCGTGCTCGCGGCCACGAACCGGGATTTGAATTCGGCGGTAAGTGAAGGTACGTTTCGGCAAGATCTCTTGTACCGGCTCAACGTTTTCCCGATTCGCCTTCCTGCACTGCGAGAGCGCATCGATGACATTCCGTTGCTAGCGGAATATCTGATTTATCGCAGTGCGCGCAGGCTTGGGAAGCAGATTTCGTCGATAAGCAGGCGAACTCTGGATCTGTTCCGGGCATATGGGTGGCCGGGCAACATCCGTGAACTGCAAAACGTAATTGAGCGGGCTGTAATCACGTGCGACGGCGAACAGTTTTCCGTCGATGAGTCGTGGCTCGTACCGCAAGAGAGGCGGCCGTTCAGCCTTCCATTTACTGATGATCTTGCAGCGCGAGAGAAAACGATGATCGAGAACGCTCTCAGAGCAAGCCGCGGCTTGGTAGCGGGACCATCGGGAGCAGCGGCGATGCTGAGGATTCCCAGGACGACACTCGACTCGAAAATAAGAAAGCTCGGAATCAACAGATACAGCTTCAAGCGCCGTGAATCCGGCCTTGCCGTGATCAAGTAGCGTCAGGCTTCGCACCGCGAAATCCGATACAACCCTTCTGGCTCGCGCGACAAACAAATCCCTTGTCCGTCCGGCTCTCTTCTTTGCGAATCTCCAGCATCCGCGCCATTAGATCCGGACGATCCGCAAACGCCCGTGAAATCAACTGGTCGACCGGCAGAGTGAGCGCTCGGGGTAACGGCGCGTTTCGCTCGCCATCGATCGAGATCTCTGGCGTTGGCTCGACCCCGATCGCTTCCGTCAGCGTTACCCGGGCGATCTTTTCGTAGCCATCCGCTTGTTCAAGATCGAAAATGGCCTGCGCGGTCTCCGCGCGTGCATTGAGCACGTCAGGCAGCGTCGCGCGACCATAACTTTGCTTTCAACGATTTTCGTAGAACGCTCCGGTCGGTCGACTCAACCTACCGACTGAGCTCGTTCCGGCGATTCTGTGGAAATCCGTTTCGACGGGAGCTTCGAATGGCGCAAGAGGACCGAGGACTACACGGAGCGAAGCATCGCATCCATATACAGTTTCGTTTCCCGGTCTCATAAACGACCTCATCATCCCTATGCAGCTATTGGTGTTACCGCGCCCATGTCAGACTGCTCTCGACACCCAAGCGAAGGTCACAAGTTCGATAAAGAACTCGCCCGCATCCGGCCGATAGCGGTATTTGTTAATGCGTAGGCTCTTAATTCTGGATTCCAAGGTTGTTCGTGGAAGTCCGAGCTTCATGGCAGCTCCATCCGGACCGGAAATGCGGCCGCGGGTTTCCGCAAGCGCCGCTTCGATGAGTTCTCGTTCCTGGTTAAGCAGAGACGGCTGCAGGCCGACCGAAGGCTCTGCTTCCGGCTGCAACCACGCCTGCTCCACAAAAAATGTGTCGGAGTCGCAGAAGATCATGGCTCGTTCTATGACATTTTGAAGCTCCCGGATATTGCCAGGCCAGTGATAGCCCTTGAGAAGCTCCGCTGTCTGCCTCTCTATCCTTCGAATCCTCTTGCCCTGTTTGGCCGCGTAGCGTTCGACGAAATACTTGGCGAGCAAAAGAATATCTTCCGGACGCTCGCGAAGCGGGGGGACGTGGATTGGAAAGACGTTTAACCGGTAGAACAGATCCAGACGAAACTTCCCCGAACGAACTGCCGATGGCAGATCGCAGTTTGTAGCGGCAATTACACGCACGTCGACTGGAATGCTGTGAGTGCCTCCAACGCGCTCGAACTCGCGTTCCTGAAGCACCCGCAACAAGGCGACCTGGGTTTCGCCCGGCATCTCACCGATCTCGTCGAGAAAAATCGTCCCGTGGTTCGCGACTTCGAAGCGCCCGGCATGGCGCTGATTGGCGCCGGTGAAGGCGCCTTTCTCGTAGCCGAAGAGCTCGGCCGCGATCAGCGACGGTGGAGTGACAGCACAATTCATCCTGGCGAAAACCGACCCGGATCTACGCGACCTCTTGTGGATCGCGCGAGCGATCAACTCCTTTCCCGTGCCACTCTCACCGGTGATCAGAACAGTGGCATCGCTAGGAGCAACTCTCATCACCTGCGCGGTCACGCGGCAGATCGCCTCGGAAGAACCGACGATCTCCTCGAACATGGTCGTCGACAGAACCTCGTCGCAAAGGTGGAGCGTTTCCTCGTTCACATCTCTGTCGATTCCCGTACCCGCCCGGCTTTCAGCATCATCCGTGAAATGGTTGGACACATCTAAACCAAGCGATGCCGCGCTCATCATAAGGCTCTCCTAACTACGGCCAGAAACTTGCGAGTAGATCCAGTGAGGCCAGAGATCACCGGTGTTCTCTCTGTAGCCACCTTCGACCCACCATTGTCCCAATGACGGTCCAGGCCGCCACGGCTCGTATCATACATCTTCGATGCCCTCCCTTCCTTCTAGCCCTTGCTCCGATGAGCGCCGATGCGTTTCCGCCCTCTCTCTCGTGACCCATTCACGGATGTAGGGGGGACAGTTCCTGAGCTCCGTTCCGTTGGCCTCGCTGAGAGCAAGGAGTTTCACGGCGTCTCTGTCGACAAGAAGAACGTTTCTGAGATCAATGGCGAAGCCGCCCGATTCCTGTTCCAGTACGCCCCGAAGCATCTCGACATGTTCCCCTGTAATCCGGCCGCTTACGAACAACTCCACGAGACTTTCAGCGCTAACGACTCGATCAATTCTGCAGTTCATTTTGGGCTTTCGGTTCAATCCTTCCATTCCTTCTATAGATCGGGTTGCGACGTATCGGATTGTCAAACACGTCCACCGAACTCAGCTCTTCGCACGACTCACGCCGCAGCGACCCCATTGGTTTTCCAAGTCTCCCAGGCGTCTGTCTCACGGAAGAATGTTAGAGATGGCGATTCGCCGTTATATGTGACGAGAATCTGATCATGGTGCTGAATCTGTCCGCTTGCCATCAGATTCGAGAGCGGATGGACGAGCAGTCGTTCGATAGCGCGCTTCAGGGGGCGAGCGCCATACCTGAGGTCGATGCCCTCGGTCAGGAGGAGCTTCCTGGCACTACCCGTCACACTTATAAGAAAAGGCTTACCGGCGTTAGCCATCTGGACGCGCTGTTGCACGCGTTCGAGTTCGATATCAATGATTCTCTCTAGCTCCTCATTGCCTAATGCTTTGAACACCACGATTCTGTCGAGACGATTGAGAAACTCCGGCGTGAACTTCCGGCGCGCTGCTTCTATGCCGGTACGCGACAGTTTAGCTGTCAGTCTGGGTGCGCAATTACTGCCGTCCGGCGTGGAAACATGGAAGCCTAGCTTCGGACTGACGAGCGAGCTCATCTCAGCAGCACCGATATTGCTTGTCATGAAAATCAACGCGTTTGAAAAGTCCACTTTGCGGTTATCACCCAACGTCAGCGTAGCTTTGTCCAGGATTCCGAGGAGCAGATTCCAGAGAGCGTCACTCGCCTTCTCGATCTCATCAAAAAGGACGAAGGTGAGCTTCATGTTTTCCGTGTGATATTGATTGAGCGCTTCCTGGGACAGAAGAGCGTGCGTTTCCCGATGGCCAAGATAACCCGGAGGAGAGCCGATTAGTTTGGCGATTTCATGGCTGTGCTGAAACTCGCCGCAATCGATTTTAATGACAGCCCGCGGATTGCCGAGAAGCGCCTCGGCGGTCGCCTCCACGGCGCGTGTCTTCCCGGTACCCGTAGGCCCCAGGAACAAGAAGTTTCCAATCGGTCGGCCTTCCGGTGAAAGCTCGGCGAGATAAGTCTGATAAGTCCGAACGATCTCGTGGATTGCTTCTTCCTGCCCTATGACGAGGCGATGAAGTCTTGTCTCGAGATCCTTGGCCTTCGTTCCAGTCATGGTGGCATCTAGCAACGCTAAACCCGTCTGTCCCTCTGGAATCCGTGAGCTAATTCGTCTTTTTATGTCCACGAAGTTCTTCATTTCAGGACTCCTTTCTGGGACCAGACGCTTTCGAGTGACCTGGGGATAGGACTTCCCATTCCAGCGATCCGCAGCACCCCTCATCTTTCGGAGTGAACCCAAGTCCTGTCACGATCAGCGTGAACGCTCCGACGGAAGCGAGTTCTAGTTTTCTACTCCTCATTGTGTTCCGTCTCCTGTTGCCGCGACTAGGTCTCGCCAGCTCGCCATCGATCTAAGGGGGAGCAAAACTACTGCCATTTGCGACCTTTATGAAAATAAAGGACAAAACGGAAATCGATCACGGTGTCCGAGTCCGTGAATCACGCGAATTCCGTGAATTTCTACGAATCCCGCGAATCGGAGTTCTGGGAGAGGGACCGTTAGCCGAATTTGAATGGGCGTTTGTTGATTTTCAGTGCCTTGATCCGGGTCTCGAGGGTCGAGGGTGGAATTCCAAGCTTAGCCGCTGCTCCCGACGGTCCGGAAACCCGGCCTCTAGTCTCGGCCAGCGCCGCCTCGATAATTTCCCGCTCGCTTCTCTGCTCAACGTTCAAAGCCGGCGATGCTTCAGCTCGAGATGCCGGCCGAGAAGTCTCTTTGGGAAGCCACAACTCATCAACTGAAAAAACATCAGCGGAGCTCAGAATGATGGACCTCTCAATTACGTTCTGCAACTCACGGATGTTGCCAGGCCAGTCGTAGGACTGCAACAGATCCAAGGTCTTCTTCTCGATCGATCGGATATTCTTGCCCGCCCGATTCGCGTAGCGCTGCACGAAATACTCGACCAGCATCAAAATGTCGTCTTTCCGCTCTCGCAAAGGCGGCATTTCGATGGGAAACACATTCAGCCGATAGAGGAGATCCTGGCGGAAGTTCCATTCGCTACGGCGGCGTTCAAGTCGCGATTGGTGGCAGCGATAACGCGAACGTCGACGTGGATAGGCTGCCCTCCCCCCACTCGCTCGAATTCCCGTTCCTGTAGCACTCTCAATAACGCCGCCTGTGTCTCGGGTAGAAGTTCGCCAACTTCGTCCAGGAATATCGTTCCGCCGTCAGCCATTTCGAAACGGCCAAGCCGGCGCTGCGTGGCCCCCGTGAAGGCTCCCTTTTCATGGCCAAACAACTCCGAGGAAACCAGCGTGGGAGGAAGCGCCGCACAATTTACGCTAACGAAGGGACGAGCAGATCTTTGGGATCGTTTGTGAACGGCCCGGGCGATAAGTTCTTTGCCTGTGCCGGTTTCCCCGGTAATCAGAACGGTGGAGTCGGTCGGACCAACTTTGGCAATTCGGGAAAGAACGGCCTTCAGCGGCCCCGATGTGCCGACAATTTCCTCGAACATCGAAGCCTTATCGATCTCCTCGCGAAGGGCAACGTTTTCCTCCTGAAGCCTCTCCTCGGCTCTCTTGCGTTCATCAATATCCGTTAGCGCAACATACCAACGCTTGACCTGTCCCTTGTCGTCGTGCAGCGGATTGTGACGAACGAGAAACCAGCGATAATTCCCATCCGCTCCCCGTACACGCACCTCCGACTCGTAAGCGGAGCCACTGGAGCCATTAGCTTCGAAATCGCGCGCCGCTCGTTTCTGGTCATTAGGATGAACGAACAAGCTGGAGCGAAAAGCATGTCCGGGGTTTTGCCGCCACTCTTCAAGACTAACGCCGATGTAATCCAGCGCAATGCGGTTGGCATAAAGACGTTCACCACCGGGTCCATATACCCTAACCTGTTGAGGCGCGAGGTCCAGTATTTGACGGAGCTCCATTTCCTGCTCCCGGATCTTTTCCTCGGCGCGCTTTTGTTCGCTCAAGTCGAGGACGAACACGACGCCCTCGTTCGCACTTTGAAACAGGGCGCCTCCAATCAGCACGGGCACGCGGCTGCCGTCTTTCCGGAGAAAGTCCTTCTCGTATGGCTGAAAGACCCCGGTTGCCTGTGCCTCTGTCAGGGCACGTTGGTCGCGCTCGCGCAATTCGGCCGGCGTCAGATCCGTCCAGCGCAATCGGCCCGAGACGAGATCCTGACGGTCGTATTGCAGTATTTGTAGAAACGCCTGGTTGGCCTCGACTATCCCACCCTCGACGGTCGCGATGAAGATTCCCAGAATGCCGGCGTCGACGAGGCGCCGGATCTTGTCTTCGGAGGTCTTGCGTTCGGTGATGTCGGTCACAGCCCCGACAAACTCGCGGTTGCCACGTGCGTTCTGTACCGCGTGAGCGATTGCGTGGAGGTGCTTGACTCGCCCGTCAGGCAGCAGCAAACGACCCTCCTGTTCGAAGTCAGCGCCAGTCTGGTATGCGCGATCGATGACCTGTTGTGCAAGCGCCCTATCCTGGGGATGTATGCGCTGCATCGCTGAATCTAGTGTTGGCTTTACTGTGCTGTCGTACTCGAAGATGCGATATGTTTCGTCTGACCAGACAACCTCTCCGCTGTCAGGTCTCCACCCAAAACTGCCTGTGTGACTCAATCTTTGGGCTTCGGCCAGATAGGCTTCGCGCCGCCGGAGTTCCTGGGTCAGGATCTCGTGCTCCGTAACGTCTATGGCGCTGCCAACGTACTCTTTAAGGCTTTGGTTTTCGACGACAGGAACCCCGACGCAGCGAATGTACCGGACCTCACCATCGGGTCGCACGATGCGCTTGGTGACATCGAAGGGCGAAGCTTCTGCAGAGATTCCCTTGATCAGGTTCGCCATGGACTCGCGGTCCTGGGGGTGGATACAGTCCAAGAATTCCTGAACGGTAGGCGCTCTGCCGGTCGGGTCGAGGCCGTACATCCGAAATAATTCAGGAGACCAGTAGTCGAATCCCGCAGGATCGAGGGCCCAGCTCCCCATGTGGGCAAGCCGCTGCCCTTCGGCCAGATAAAACTCGCTTCTTTGCAGCTCGTCGGTGCTTCGGCGGAGCTGTACTTCCGCTCGCTTGCGGTCCTCAATATCGATAGTCGATCCATACCACTTAACAATTTGGCCGCACTCGTCGCGCACTGCTATTTTGTGGTGAAGCATCCAGCGATATTCGCCGTCTGCGCGCAGGGCGCGAGCTTCATGCAGGAAGGGGTCGCCGCTGGCCAGAGAGGCGCGCCACTTTTCGACGATTCCATCGACGTCGTCGGGATGAATGAACGCTGTCCACTTCCAGTCCTGCAAATCCTCTAACGACCGCCCTACGTACGTGAGCCATGTTTGATTGAAGAAATCGAGGTAGCCATCCGGGCGACTCGTGTGAATCAGGCTGGGAGTGGAATCGATAATGAGTTGAATGTCCGAAGCTTGATCTCCTCGAACGGCACCATCGGGAATCGTGCAAGTGCGCTTCACCGTCGGACGTTGTAGAGGAATCATGAGGCGATGCTACCAATAAGATGAAAGAGGATCTTGAACGAAGCAGCTGGAATCGGAACATTTTTGCTCAAAGGTTTTTTAGGAGCGAACGGTCTCTAAAATACGACTCGGGGCTACGCTTTACTGAGCTGCGGGCCGTGAGGGAGCGGCCTTGGCAACGATTCCTAAGCTATTTGTACGGCTGAACTTAGCGCTCCTTCCAGCGCGCCACCCGGGGCGACATCCCGGTCCTTCGCCGGAAGTGCCGCGCTAGATGACTCTGGTCGGAAAATCCGGTCGCGACCGCGATTTCCGACAGCGGAACCTGGGTCTCGCGAAGCATGCGCTCTGCTCGTTCGAGCCGCCGGCTTAAAAGATAGCTGTGAGGCGGAATTCCCATCGATTGATTGAAAGCCCTTGCGAAATGATGAGTGGAAAGCCCTGCCATCGCGGCCAACCCCTCCAGCCCAATTTTCTGCTCCAGATGGGATTCGATATACTCGCAGATGCGCTGGGTGACTAACGGCGGTAGACCTCCACGGCTGGGCGCAAGGGGCTCCGCGGCCGGCAGGTGGGCCAGCGTGCTGATCCGAGGCCGGCTGTGCACAGTCGCTTCCGCCCAGCTCCGCGCTGTTCGGGACTTGCTAAGCGGCGGCGTAAACAATGCATACCACCATGCTCCGCCGCCGGCCCGCATGACCCGAGCCGGGATGTCCCTCTCGCCACTCTGTCGACGGATCGAACGGTCGAATTCGAAAGCCGCCGACAAGGAAACACCGCTCCCAAGTTTGTCGTCATCCAGGCCAAGGATGTCCCGCGCGATGCGGTCAGCGCCCAGCATCCATTGGTGCTCGTCCACAGCCAGAAGCAAAGTGGGTTCATTGTCGGAGGACAGCGCAGCAATGGTCCATGCGTGGCGGAAATGCTCCCGAAACAAGCGTTCTTCGATGGCTCGCGCGGCGGCCGTGACCATATCGAGAACCAAAGGCAGCAAGCCTTGGTCTTCTCCGCTCGCCACCCGCGAGACGTCCAGCACAGCCACCAGTTCGCCGTGCTGGTCAAAAACAGGGGCACCGGCGCAACTGAGCCGCGTATGGCGGGTCCGAAAATGTTGGTCGCCGTGCACCAGCACCGGCCGCTGCTCAGCGATGCAGGTGCCAATACCGTTGGTTCCTTCGGTTTCCTCCGACCAGACGCCGCCCACCCAGATGCCCCAGTGTTTGAACTCCCCGGCGTGGACTTCATCCCCGCGATGATGAATCGCCACTCCCTGACGGTCACACAATAAAACAACGTAAGCCTGCTTGCGGAGCACGGCATAGAGCCGGTCGATCTCTTCCTGAGCCTGAATCAGGATATTCTCCAGCGGCTCGCGAAAAACCTTCAACTCGTTTTGCGTGATGATGTGAGGCGCCGCGAAATTCCTCGCGTCCACACGGTAATCGACGAGGCATCTGCGCCAAGACCCGAAAATCTCCTCCGGTTCGGAAAACAGATTCTCGCTGTTGACGTTCAACTCGACGCGGTCGCCGTGCGACAGCCTCTCCACCGTATTGTCGACGACGCGTTGAGGTGCAGTGGCCATACACCGATTTGCAACGATCCGATCGTTCAAACGCTGCACCTGCGGTGCATCCTCAAGTGGCCGTCGCGTTTGAACCGAAGCTCGAACTCACCTCGCATTTTACGATTGTCTCGCTATGACCGCAACGCGCTGGCCAGCGATGGTCGGACAGAGTCGCTAGAGGCTCGACCGGGCGAGCCACAATCCAACCTGCGTTTCCTCATTCGACGCCAATGCGGAGTCCTGGTGTCGTCCTCTGTTGTCGCCAGGAACACAAGCAAGACGGGACCAAGCGTCACAATCTAGCTCATACTGGAGCGGTTATTTGACGCTGATGCGATTGAGGATAAAATTGCTTCTATCGAAGGAGCGTGAAAAATGAAGACCTTCTGGTTCGGCGCCGCGATTACTCTTGCCCCGGCTATATTGGCCGCTCAGACAGTCAAGCGGCAGGTCAACGTGACGGTCAGCGAAGGGACGTCCATGTCGGTGGCGGTCTCACCGGACGGCCAGACCCTCGCGATCGATATGCAGGGCAGCATCTGGACTCTACCGGCCACCGGCGGAACCGCCAAGCGTATTACAGATCTTTTTAACGACGCGCGGCAGCCGATGTGGTCGCCCGACGGGAAATGGATCACATACTTTGCCTATCGCGACGGAGGCTATGATGTCTGGGCGATCGCGCCGGATGGCACCAACCAGCACAAGGTGACCTGGGGTCCATTCGACGATCGCGAACCAGTCTACTCTCACGATGGAGCCAAGATCGCCTTCTCTTCCGACCGTGGTAATCCACTCGGCAGCGACTACAACATATGGGTGCTGGATCTGAAGACGGGAGAATTCAAACAACTCACCATTGATCCTGCCGAGGACTACATGCCTAGCTGGTCGCCGGACGACAAGGAGATCGCCTTCGCATCCACTCGAGACGACAACCGCGCCTTATGGGCGGTGACGGTTGCCGGCGCCAAGGAACGTAAGGTACTGACGGCAACCGGCCGCGTGGATTCACCCTCCTGGGGACCCGGCGGCCAGATCGTTTATCACTCCGATACGGATCGGGGAAGCCGCCTGGAAGTGGATGGCAAGCCTCTCACTGGCAATGAGAATGCATTCGCGTTCCGTGCCTCCTGGGCCTCGCCGACCGGCTTTTATTACGTTTCAGACGGTAAGATTCGCAAGCGCTCCATAAACGGCGGCGATGCGCAGACCATCGACTTCAAGGCCACTATGGTCGTGACTCCAACGCTCTTCACGCATCAGCGCGACTTCGATTCCACCACGCCGCGTCAGGCCGTGGGTATCGTGCGGCCGGTGATCTCGCCGGACGGAGCGAAGGTGGCGTTCGCGGCCGTGGGTGACATTTACGTCATGCCCGTAGGCGGGAAGCCTGAGAATATCACGAAAGATAAGTACCTGGATACAGATCCGGCATGGTCGCCGGATGGCAGTCAACTTGTCTACTCGTCCGATAAGGGCGGCGATTTCCTCCAATTATGGATCCATGACATGAAGACTGGGCGCGACCGGCAGCTCACTCATCTGACGACGCAACCTCAGGGCGCAGCGTGGTCGCCGGACGGCAAGAAGATTGCTTTTTTCGACGTGGATGCGATGTGGCGAGCGGCGAATGTTTCTGTGATCGATCTCGCAAGCGGCAATGTCACCAAGATTCACGACTCAATGTTCGCGCCTGGAACACCCACATGGTCGCCCGACGGCGCCACCGTGGCCGTTGCGATGGTAGCGCCCTTGTCCAAGCGTTTCCGTGAAGGCACGAATCAGGTCCTGACGATGTCTGCGAACGGAGGCAACTACAAGTGGTACGCGCCCGTGCCGACTCTTTCGATCGACTCACGCGGCGAATGTGGTCCGGTGTGGTCGCCGGATGGCAGCAAGATGGCGGCGATCTACGAAGGCGTGCTCGCGGTATGGCCCGTTTCCCCGGCCGGCGAGCCTCTGGGTCCGCCCCGTCATGTGACGACCGAAAGCGCGCACGCCCCGAGTTGGTTCGGCGACTCGAAGCGTATTCTTTACCAGGCCGCCGGCAACAAGCTCAAATCAGTCGACATCGAAAGCGGCGACGTGAAGACCATTCCGCTCGACCTGAAATACCGGCCTGACGTTCCCAAAGGCCGCATCATCATTCACGCCGGGCATCTGGTCGACGGCAATAGCCAAACCGCGCGCACCGAGGTGGATATCGTGATCGACGGCAACCGCATCAAGAGTGTAACGCCGCATTCAGGGAGCCTCAGCACCGATGGAGCTACAGTCGTCGACGCGACAGCTTCGAATTTGTATGTAATGCCGGGCCTAGTCGAATATCATTCGCACTTGCAAAAGGATTTCGGCGAAGCTCAGGGCCGCGCGTGGCTCGCGTTCGGGATCACCACCGTACGCAGTCCCGGCAACACTCCCTATGAGGCCGCTGAGGACCGCGAGGCGAATGCAGCCGGTGTGCGCCCCGGTCCGCGGGTTTATGGGTCGGGCTGGCTGTTTGAATGGATGCGGACCTATTACAAGATGGGTATCGCGATTTCCAGCCCAGCTCACTTCGAAATGGAACTGCAGCGGGTGAAGGATCTGCAGCTCGATATGATAAAGAGCTACGTCCGCCTGCCCGACCTGCAACAGAAGCGGATGGTGGAATTCGCTCACAGTATCGGAATCCCGGTGGCTACGCACGAAATCTATCCGGCTGCGTTTGTCGGAGTGGATAGCACGGAGCATACGTCCGGCACGAGTCGCCGCGGCTATTCGCCGAAGATAGCGACCTTGCAGCGCAGCTACGAAGATGTCATCCAGTTATTCGGCAAATCCGGCAGAATCTTCTGCCCGATGATCTCCCCTACGGGAGCCACTAAGCTCTTCGAGATGGAGCCGGCGATGCTTCGGGACCCGCGGTTCAAGCTGTATCCGCAGTGGATGCAGGACCAGGTGGCGCATCCAGGTCCCATGAACGCAGCAATCCGGGCATATTTTGGGGATGGAACCGGTAGCGGCAAGATGGTCATGGATGTAATGAAGGCCGGCGGCTTGGTCGTGGCGGGCACGGACACTCCCAATGGTTTCAATCTTCACGGCGAACTAGAAACCTACATCCTCGCCGGTATGACTCCGTATCAGGCGCTCCGGACGGCCACCGTGAACCCAGCTAAGGCGCTCGGCCTCGACGCCGGCAGCATTGAGGCGGGGAAGCTCGCCGACCTGGTAGTCGTCGAAGGGAATCCGCTTGAAAATATCGCCAATGCGCACCATGTGAAACGCGTGATCGCTAACGGCCGCTTGTTCGACATGGAAGACCTCTTGAAGGACACCTACGACCCCAAGATTGGGGGCGGGCCGACCACTGCGGGCCGCTAGGGCGGTAACCGCCCCTTTACTTCTGCGGAAGTTTCGAGAGCGCCAGGCGGATGGCAGGCGAATCCTGCACCGCCAGCGCTCGCTTGTAGAGGTCCACCGCCACTGGGTAATCCTGGAGCTGAGCCTCGACGTAGGCGAGGACGGAAAGGGCGTCGAAATAGTTCGCCTGGGTGGCCAAAACCTGTCGCAGACGGTCGCGCGCTTCGTCGTAGTGGCCTTGCAGAGCGTCCACGCGCGCAACCTCCACTTCTGCTTCCTTTGTGGACGCGCTGTCAAGCGAGGCATGCAAACTGACACGGGCCTGGTCGAGTTTGTCTCGAAGCAGCCATTGATGACCGATGGAAGCGTACCGCAGCGCCGGGTACAGGTTGGCGTTGAAGGAAAGCACGGTTACCGCTGGCGTCGATTCGTTCTTCTCTTTCACCACCAAATCGGCCATTCGAACATCATCCGCGGCAGACGCCTCAAGTTTGTAAACGCCAGGCGGCAACGAGTGAGGCAACTCCGCGACAGCGACCTGATTCGCCTCGGAAGCCGATCTCCATAGCACTTCCGAAACACCCCTACGAATCACCCAGTTCACTGTACAGGGCTGAGGTACAGCCACCACGACAAACTTTCCTTCTGTGTTGAGGTCGAGCTGCTGTCCCGCAAAGCTAAAGGGAGTCTGGTGATGCTCCGCCGTGACATCGGTTTGGTCCGCCCGCAGGATGTCGCCCATCGCGAAATGCCCGGCGACGGTCAAGCTATACGGAAAATGTGTTCCATCCACATCGAAGATTATTCGGTAAGCACCCGGGAGAAGATCCAGCCGGTGCGTGTAACGGATCGGAGATGATTTGGGAAACTTCAGGTTTAGGTGGTTTTGATAAACGCTCAAGTCGCCTTCGAAGACCTCGACATCCAACTTGCTCTGAGCGGTCACCTCAAGCCCGAGATCCACCTGGGAGCCGCCGTAAAACGAAGGGGCCTGGAAAATATCGAGCTTGGGATGCGCGACAATGAACCTGGACTTGACGTCAGCCTTCATCGGCTGCCCGAGCATGTACGCCGGCGACGAGATTTTTCCCACGATCTCGTCGTTACCCTCGTATCGAATGCCGGTCGCCACGTTCACGGCAGCCGAGATGACTTCGTCTTCAGCCGGTGGGACTGTCAGGTTGTTGCGTATTTTGGTTTCCGTGATGTCGTCATTCGGACCAAACATAGTCCGCGTGGTAGGTTCTGAAAGCAACAGGGCGCGGATGGTGTCCTGAGTAGGAGAATACAATTTAGGAAAGCCCATCCCGTTTTTCTGGAAAAAGATCAGCCGTACTTCCGTGTTTATCACTCCGGCAACGGTATCGTAATACCAAATTTCCAAGGGTTGAAAGATTCGAGACGAAGGAAGACGGGTAGCCTTGTTCGGAGGCCCAAGCGCAAGATAAACTCGGCCCTGATCGGTGTTCGCGCCCGATCCCAGTTTCGTGGAGCCGAACTTCGCATCGATGTATTCGATGCGCTTGCTATACTCTTCCGCCGTTATCGCTTTGTTGGACCAGAACTGTTCCTCGAACTTTGCACGCTCCTCCGCGTTTAGCGAAAGGTACAGTTTCTTTTCGGCCGAAGTGATGATGGGGCTGACGAGATCTAGCCAGGTCGGTACGGCTGCGCGTGAGGCGGCGGCCACCGCAAGCAGCATCAGCAACTCTCGCACAACTACCCGGGTGGCCCGCATCGATCCTAGAACTCAAACCGTCCAGCAAACTGCAACATACGCGGATAGTACGGCAGATCGGTAACCTGGGCCGGTAGGCCGTAGGACGCGACGTTGACGGTGGTCTGATAGTTTCCAAAGTTCGAATGGTTAAACAGGTTGAAGGCCTCAATCATCGGCGTGAAACGGAAACGCTCCTTCAGTGTGAATGTCTTCGAAAGCCGCATGTCTAAACGTACAATCGGACTCCCAACCAGGCAATCGCGAGCCACAAGGTTGTAGCCGGATAAACCGGGGACGGAACCCAAGCACGACGCAGGCCCATAATAAGGCGTCGAGCTGGTAAAGATCCGCGAAGTAACGTAAGTGAGGCTGAATGGGTTTTGGCTGGAAGTTACGGCGAAGTTCTGGCCCGATCCATAGTGCAGCGCACCGCTGAGAGCGATGCCCCACTTCCACGAGTAAGAACCGGCCACACTCAGCGTGTTCGCTTGGTTATCCGGCGAAACAGCCCATTCACGGGCGAGATTCATCTGGTTGTCCGGAGTGTTGAACGCAGAAACGGTTGAATCCTTCAAGTGGGAAAGGGTGTAAGCCACCTGAGCCGTGAAACTCCGCGAGAACCGGTGCTGCACCGCGACTTGCAAGCCGTTGTAAATCGAGCCTGCAGCGTTCGGCGTCGTAAAACTCCGGATGCTGGTGTATTCCGGGTAAGGCCTTCCCGCGGTATTGGGATTAGCGGGATAACCGGTAGCCGGATTAAAGAAGAGATTCCCGTCCGTCTCCATCCAATCGTGATAAACCCGAAAATGGACAAAATCGGCCGAGAAACTCCAATCCCTAGTTATTTGACGCTCCACTCCGGCGCTTAGCTGGAGCGAATAGGGCGTGAGCACGTGCGCATCGAGAGACTGGATGGCCTGTGCGTTTACGGGAACCTGGCCGGAAAGGAACTGAGCGCCAGTGACGCCATTGAATGGATTGGAGAGATTAATCGGGTTGGAAAGGGTCCCGGTCACCGAAGGTGAGAGCGTGGTCTGGCCATTGAAGATCTGACCGTCGATGGTCGCGTTCGCGTTGAGGTCCGCGTAGAACAGGCCCGCTCCGCCACGAATGACGGTCTTGCGGTCGCCTTTCGGGTCAAAGGCAAATCCGAAACGCGGCTGAAACAGGAGGTTCTGGTTGTAATGCGGCGTGGGGTAGCCGCTCTTGAGGTAGAGATCCGGGTTGAACATGCCCAGATCGTTGTCGTAGCGCAGCCCCAAATTGAGGGTGAGCTTGGGCGTAACCTTCCAGTCGTCCTGGGCCCAGCCGCTGACTCCATTGGTCGGGATGCTATAGAGGTAGTTTCCGAATCCCTGCGTGTACGAGAGGGCGTAGGGAGCGATCAACGCAATGTTCCAGGTGGACGGGTCATTATATGTCGCGTATGGGAAAACTTGACTCAGCGGCACACTATTCACACCGGAACCGAAGGATAGCACTGTACCGCGAACGTTCTGGCCGAAATTACCTGCATACGGGATGTGCTGGAAGTCCGTTCCGAACTTCAAGCTGTGGTTGCCCTTCAGCCAGAACAGATCGTCGCGATACTGCTGGTTATTCTGCCCGAGCTGCTGCGGGTAGTTGTAAGGGGAACCCCAGGAGCCCACGGGTAAGCGGTATTCTGTCGTGTTAATCAATGCATTGTTGGCCCAGTCGAAGTGACTGTAGCCGATCTTCGCCTCATTGACGAGAGCGGTATTGATGGTCCAGGTCCATGTTCCCGTCACGGCGTAACCGGTTCGCGTCGCAACGGTCGCGCGCATGGGCGCCGAATTTCCGCTTACGTTGGCAAATGGAACTAGATACGTGGAGCCTGAGCCTCTTACCGAAAGGCGATGTTTACTGCTGACCTGATAATCGACGTGTAGCAGGTAGGTGCGCGTGATCAGCGAATTCGCGAACGTGAACGAAAGCTGCTTGCCAGAAGCATCGGTATAGCCGGTCGGCGAATCGAAGATCGTGCTGGGCTGGCGCTCGCCTTCGAACGAAAAGAAGAAGAAGAGCTTGTTCTTGAGAATGGGACCGCTCACCGATCCGCCGTACATCTGATCGGAGAAGGGCAGCACCCTGTGCGCCACTGGATCGGCGGCATTGAAATCGCTATTACGGAAATATCCGAACAGACTGCCGTGGAAACTATTGCTTCCCGACTTGGTCTGTACCACCACCTGGAGGCGCGAAGACCGGCCCATTGTGGCATCGAACCGGTTGGTGATGATCTGGTATTGGTCGATCGCCTCGGTGCTGTAAAGCGGCTGGCCGAAGGTGGTGCCCGCGGAATTCTGCGTCACCTGCTGGCCATCGACGTTGATCTGCATCTTGCCCTGATCAGTCCCGCCCAAAACCGAGGTCTGCACGTCGTTGCTGGTGATGCCGGGGACCATCATGGCCAACTGCAGGAAGTTCCGGCCATTGAGCGGCACCTTTTGCACTACCGAAGGGCTCACGTCACCGGCAACGCTTGAGTTTGAGGTATCCACTGCGTTGGCCGCCGCTTCGACGTTCACCGTGGAGGTGGTCTGCGAAAGCTGCATATCCACGTCGATTGACGCCATTTGGCCCACGAGCAGAGTTACGGTCCGTTCCGCCGGCGCGAAGCCGGGCACTTCAAACCGAAGCCTGTACGTTTCCGCCCGGAGGCCAGGGAATTGGTACTGCCCGGACGCATTGGTGGTGGTGGTAACGTTGGTCCCATCCTCGGCGGTTGCCGTCACTCTGACGTTGGCAATCACCGCGTTCGAGGGATCGCCCACGCGTCCGCTGATTCCGGTCTGCTGGGCCAATAGCGGCAGGCAAGTCGATACCGCGATAAGCAATACACTGAAGTGCTTAAGCGCTTTCAGTTTTGTGTTTGCGTTATAAACATCAGTCATTGCAATGCCTCCAGTGCATTCTATTTAAATCGCCTACAAGTTTCATTGCGCGGTATGACGAGGCCGCAACTGACCGGACCCTGGTACCCTCGGTGGCCATTTTGAACGGTGGCTCAGACTATAAGCAAAAAACGCTCTTATGTCAAGCGTCTGGCAAGGGTTTGGTAGGGGTATCAGCTAGTGGGCTGTCCTTGAGCCATCCCTACCATGCGGGAAAGCGCTCATGAACATCGCACCATTTCAACTGGAATGGCTTGGGCTCTTTTTTGGGGTAGAGCCTAATGTCGCTTAGGATCTTGCGCTTCAGATAAGGCGACCGAAGTAAAGATGCCGCGGTTGACGACATCGCGCTGGTGCCTGCTGAACCAGCTGTCGACCTGATTGAGCCAAGACGAAAAGAGGGGGCGTGAAGTGCAGAGTTACGATGGGGTCTTGTGCAGAAGCCTTTTACCAGGTCCGTTTTGTGCCTGGCAATCGTTCTCCCAATCTTAAGGTTACGGTAATAGATAGCTCCGGGATTACTGCGTACTCGTCCAGTACTTTTTCAAATTCAGGGTTTGACGTGAGTCGATGCTCCCCAAAAAGTACAGGAAGGTGGCCGAGCACCCGGAAGCTATCGCGGAAAACCACTAAAAGTGAGACGATTATCAGAAATTCCAATCGCTGCCGTGAGCAAGAACAAGGCTCTCGTCATTTCAATGCCTCCGGCAACGTCGATCCCTCCGGCAACGCGAATACCACCAAAGTTGAGCCCAGCCGGAAAGATGCATCGGGAAACAACGCCGCAGCCACACTTCCGAAAATCGTCCCCTGCCAACCGGTCGGTGTGGCGACATACTGCCGCCCTTTCACCGAATATGAGATCGCGGATCCGCGATGGCCGGCGCCGGTCTGAAAACTCCAAATCTTGTCGCCGGTGCGCGCATCCAATGCAAAAAAATTCCCTTCCGGATCGCCGGTGAACACCAGATCGCCGGCAGTGGCCAGCACGGAGGCCGCCAGAACGTATTTGTACGGGTAGCTCCACATGCGCTTGCCTGTCACCGGATCCCAGGCGTCCACGTGACCGTACGTAGTGCGATTGGGCGGCAGCTTGGGACTTAATGCAGCATTCATCATACCGGCCCCTTCCACTGGCTTGGTATCGTTGGCGGTGGCGTCGTTGCAGAGTTCATTGGTCGGGGTGTAAAGGAGTCCGGTGCGTGGGGAGTAGGCCATCGAGTTCCAGCTCTTGGCGCCGTACACGCTGGGACAGAAAGTCTCGGTCTTACCGAGCTTTGGCTCGTTGCGTCCCACCAGTTTGCCGTCTTCTGTCACGCCCGTGATCCAGTTCCGCACCTCCGGAACGGAGAACACGCCCAGGAATTCGCCGGACGCGCGGTCGAGCACGAACGTCAATCCACTCTTGTTCATGTGCACCAGGATGTTTCGCATCCGCCCGCGGATCTCGCGATCCATGAGGATCACTTCGTATGCGGAATCGTAATCCCAGAGGTCGTCGGGGACCTCTTGATAGTGCCAGCGCAGTTTGCCTGTATCAGCGTCCAGGGCCACGACGCTCGCCGTGTACAGATTCACGTCCCTGACTTTGTCGGCGCCTGCAACCACACGATCGGCGTCGTAGAAATCAGCCGCCGCGTTGCCGGTGCCCCAATAGACCAGGTTCAGGCCGGCGTCGAACGATCCGGTCATCCAGGGCGAGCCCCCGCCAAACCTCCAGCTATCGCCTTTCCAGGTTTCGTTTCCCTTTTCGCCCGGCCCCGGAATTACGTACCAGCGCCAAGCCAGCCGGCCCGTCCTAGCGTAGAAAGCCGTCAAGTAGCCGCGTTCCGCCCGATCTCCGCCGTTGCCGCCAACGATCACCTTGTCCTTGACGAACAACGGGGCGGCGGTGATGCTACAGTTGCATTGCTTGCGGTCATCGACGTTTGTTTTCCATATCTCGCGACCGCTGTTTTGATCGAGTGCGACCAGGTAGTTGTCTCTCGTTCCGAAGAAGACTTTACCGTCGCCCACGGCGACACCGCTGTTCCTGATGGAGCCGGACTGGTTGGGCGGATAGCGGTATTGCCAGATCAGGCGCCCGGTGGCAGCGTCGAGAGCGAACACTTGAGCGCGGGGTGTGATGATGTACATCACCCCATCCACCACGATCGGCGTGGACTGTAGATTCTCGGCGTAGTCACCGGTCTGGAAGATCCAGGCGGGGACGAGGCTCTTCACATTGGCCGTGTTTATTTGATCGAGAGCGCTGTAGCGCCAAGAGAGCTGGGTGCCGCCGTAGTGCGGCCAATCGGCGCGCGTGGCGCCATCGGCCGTGCCGTTTTGGGCATACATCGCCGGGAGGGCGAGTAGGAAAAGCAAAGGTCGCATGGAGTCAATGATAATCGAGTTCGCGAGCCTGGCTGGCCAACCCGTGCTCCGCGATGGCTGATGCCCTTCTTGTGCGCAGCGTCGAGCATCGCAAATCCGTGCGGCGTACTTCAGTGGTTGATCGACAGGTAACGGTCCTTTGAGAACCGTGCCCTCGATGTACTCCATAGCCAAGTAATTCGCCCGACATCGTAGAGCTGGCAAATGGCTGACATGAGCCACCGAGACTTTAATCGCGACGTCGCGCTTCAGCCGGGATCGTGCTCACCCATGCCACTGACCTGTCGGCGCGACGATTTCATACGCTTGTGCCCGGATGAAGGCGCTGAGTAATCCACATAGACGTTAATCGCCCATTCCGTTGATGGGCGCGCCAGTCGAAGTGAGCCAAAAGTCTGGTTCTGCGAGATTATTCCTAACAAAACTCGCGTTTCGGAAATGGAGCATCGCGAACTCGCCGACTGGCTCCCTAAATGCATTTTGAACGCCATCGGCAAGGCTGTCAAAATGCGTTCGAACCTACATCCGAGCATGATGGCTTATAAATATGACGGTTTATAAGCATGATGCCTGCGAGCGGGTTAATCGCAGTTCGATTTAGTGCCGGAAAGCCAGCCGTTCTGAGTCGACAGCCTCACCGCAGAGATGCCAGTTTACGATGGTCTCTATTTCGAGGCCGCTTTGGCCTCATCGGCCCGCGCACCAGCCAGTATGCCTGCTAAGCCGATATTACCCTCATGGCAAGCGTACTCGTAAACCGGCTGCGCCGACCGCTGCAGCGGAATCATCAGGCTCCACGGTTTTGTCCAAGTGTCCGGATCGTTCACGGTAATTTCGTAACGAAGCGTCTCGGCATCCTGACGCGTGATCCGCTCCGTGATGTGCAGCTTCTCGCTCGATATACTCTGAAAAGCGAGCGGCCGGTAGTTCGTCGTGTCGACTACCAAGGTGTTGCCTTCCCAGTGCCCGAGCGAATGCCCCAACCACTGTTGAACCGTCGCAGGCGGATGAGGCCGGTTGTCAAGATTGATGATTCGCACATCGTGGAACATTTCTGTCAGGATCATGGCCGCCGCCGGCGTCTGCACGATCTGGTAATAGCTCTGGTATCCCGCCCGAACTTGAGGCGAGCCACGAGTGATACACCGTTCCGAAAAAGACCGATCCTCCGGACCTTGCGCGGGACGCTGCCTGGCTATGCGCTGCTCTTCCTCGATCATCTTCGCCCGAGCGGTCAACGGGGGCATGAGTCCATCCGCCGGGTCCGTAATCAGCGAGGTGCGGTTATCCCAGACTCTGTGATCGTTCCACTCCGAGCTGTAATCGCCTGTCTCGCCGTCTGTGCTGGTGAAGCCGACCTTCAGGCCCTTCACGTTCGCCCAAACTGTCCGAAACATTTGATCGCCAAACGCGGCATCATTCTTCCCGCTAACGAACATCTCCTCAGCCTTTTGCCGCATCGACCGCACCTCCGAATCGGTCAGCACCGGATGGTTGGCGAGTTCCTTAGGGCGTTCGAGCGGTGTGGCATTGTTGTTAGCCCAGAACCCCTGCAAATCCGGATGCCCATCCGAAGCTAATGGCGCTCTATACTGCTGCGCTTGGGCAAGCCCTGCAAATGCTGTCACACAAACGAACAGACCAAAAGGTTGCAATCTCATTTCCCGCTCCTTTTGCGCAACGTTATGTCCCCGTACGAATGTTACTGCCCCCGTACTTGGACGTCAAGGGGCGTCTGCCTTCGATACCAAGAATTCCCGAAAGGTTTCGCACCAACCCTTGCTTCCATCGTGATTCGGTGAGTTCGTCCGTGGTCGGCTGCTAGGCGCGCCTACCGGTGTGCCTGGCCAACCGGCAGATGCTGATCGAAGGCCGCAAGCATCGTAGCTTCGCTCGCATGCTGGCCCATAACGGCTACCAAATCCACCAGGTCACGTTCCCCAAAAACCTTGACGACACGTGCGTAGGTTGTGGCGGCGACAACGTGTTTGGAGAATAGCTCACGGCCGAATTCGATCAGGCTTGCATCCTTCTCCGTCAAAC
>Ga0185299_10002197_pt1 | contig 31587 bp, 36 predicted proteins | sample PaiPotPPA55metaG_FD_128002 | JGI IMG/M metagenome (GOLD analysis project Ga0185299, IMG submission 128002) | Iron sulfur acid spring bacterial and archeal communities from Banff, Canada, to study Microbial Dark Matter (Phase II) - Paint Pots PPA... ...
CTGTCGGGAGGGAGCGAAACTACGATATCGGCAAAATCCAACGCCGGCCCGCGAAAACCGGAAAACATCTCCGCCGGCGTGGTCCGCATGCGCGTCGTCGCGACCAGCATTTCCACCTCGCTCGTGCCGGGAGCGCGCGCGGCCACTGGCTCGAGAAAACCTTTTGGGGAAGCACAACCGGCGAGGCCGCAAACCGTTATGACAATGACAAGAAAGTGGTGCGGAGGAAGGCGCGAACCCCGAACGCAGGCCGCCAGGAGACCACCAAAGCCTGTTCGCCACGGCCAAAAAGTGAAACGACGCATCAGCCCGCGTCTCCAAAAACCGCCCCGATGAGGCAACGGTACCGGGCTAGCAACGTCAAGATAAAGTAAACCCGCGCGACTCTGCCGGCGCTCGCCCGTGGTCGAAGAGCTCGTGAAATGTAAACAATATCAGTAATTTATCTAACGTTGACAAATCTTCCCGGGAATCCCGCGTCGAATTTTTTCGCGGCAGGTTGCTTATTTGCCACAGATAGCATCGTCTTTCCGCTTGCAACGACCGGCGCCTAGGCGATGCGGCGCGTGAGGCCGCTCAGGACAGCGGGCCCCGCCTCTTCGGTCCAGACCCTGAAGGCCTTCAAGGTGTGGGGCCCAAAGGATGTCGCAAGCGGGATGTCGGTCGCGTCACGGCCGCGCGCGACGGTGATGCGTCCGATGCGCGGCATGTTATGGCGCGCGTCGAAGGTGAACCAGCGCCCATCGAGAAAGACTTCGAGCCAAGCATTATAATCCATTGGAGCCGGATCCGGCGGCACGCCTATGTCGCCCAAAAACCCATTCGCGTAACGCGCCGGAATGTTCATGCAGCGGCAGAAAGCGACGGCGAGATGGGCGAAATCGCGGCAAACGCCCACCCGCTCCTGATAGGCTTCATAGGCGGTGCGGGTAGCGCGGGCATATTGATAGCCGAACGTCAGATGGTTGCAAACGAAATCGCAGATCGCCTGAACCCGGCGCCAGCCGCGCGGAGCGGACCCAAACAATTGCCAAGCGAGGTCGCAAAGCTTGTCGGTTTCGCAATAACGGCTGCCGAGCATAAAAACCAACGTGTCGTTTGGCAGTCGTTCGACCGCGATCTCTTCGGCACCGAGCTTGACCGGGTCGGGGTGGCCGCTATCCTCAATGATGGCGTCGCGGCGAATCGTCAGATCGCCTGCAGGCGCGATAAACCGGCGAACATGATTGCCGAATGTGTCGAGGTACGTCTCAGTCGAAATCGCCGGCGTGGTCTCGAATGGTGTCTCGTAGCGGATATTTTGCGCCTGATCGCGATGCGCGTCGAGCAGGCAAACCATCAATGCCGGCCCCGCGCAATTGAACGTCAATTCATAGCCATACCTTATGAGCATGATTCAGTTTCCGGTTTAGTTGCGCGGCGCTGGCCTTGCCCCACTCTTTAGCCAAAGATGGCGGCGGGCTCGTTTGAGTGCCAAGCGGTTTCGCCGTTTCTTGGGACCGCCCATGCTATTCGCAGGAAGCAGAACCGCTGGAGCCTCCGTTGGTTCCGATCAACTTGGCCAACGCATATTTCTAACGCATATTTCTAAGGGAACCACCCGGGGTGTTGCCGGAAGCGTCGCTCTCACGAAAACGACCTTACGGTTCTAGCCGACAAAACCAGTGAGACCTCTTCGCGAGCCAGCGCTCCGAGCGCCTGCGCAGGCGCGGCGAATCACCGCAGGGCCGACGCAGGCGAAACATACGCGTATCGAACCGGTCGTCTCCCTTCCTGGCAAATCCGTCTCCCGAAGCGGGACTCCGACATTCCGGGCTCTCGCGTTCTCGGAAGCCGCGCGAATATCGCGAATATCTTGTCGTTCGAACGTCGACAACCAGAAATCCGTACTTATATCCCGGGGGCCACCCGATACCGCTTTGCGCTTTGCTTCGTCAAGCGGTCAACATGGAGCGGCAAAAGGAGCAATCAGATGTCCTATCAATCGTGGTCGACTCAACAGAACGACGGGTCAAGCGGGCGCAGATGCTGGCATGGGGAGCCGTGGAAGCCAGCGGAAATCCTGGCGATGGTTTTGGGCTTCATGGTGTACTGGCCGATCGGTCTCGCGGTTTTGGGCTGGAAATTCTGGCAGAAGAAGTCCGGTTACCCTGGCGACATTATTTCCTTCGGGCGAGAAAAATGGGAAAAATGGGGAAACTGGGGCCACGGTTCCGGCCGCTGGGGCTTTGCGGCAAATAGTTGGGTCGGCTCCGGTTTCATGGGCTCGACCGGAAATCGCGCTTTCGATGAATGGCGCAAAACTGAACTCGCGCGGCTCGAAGAAGAGCGCCAGAAGCTCGTCGCCGCCGAGCGCGAATTCGCGGAATTCATGGAAAATCTCCGTCACGCCAGGGATCGCGAGGAGTTCGAGCGGTTTATGGATGCGCATAGAAACCGGCAAGCCCCGTCCGGGCAATAGCGCAAGGTGGTTGCAATAGGCGCAGGCTGATTGTAAACGCGGCGGAGAGATCGGACCGGATCAACGGGGCTTACGCTCGATCAGGCCAGGGGCCGCTACTGCCACAGGGAGATCGTTATGTACAACATTATCTGGATTATCGTGATCGGCTTCGTCGGCGGCATCATCGCGCGTTTCGTCTCGCCCGGTCCGAATCGCCCGACCGGCTTCATACTGACGACCGGGCTCGGGATCGCCGGCGCGTTCGTCGCAACCTTCATCGGCCAAACCATCGGCTGGTACCGGCTCGACCAGGGCGCCGGTCTTATCGGCGCGATCGTCGGCGCGGTGCTAGTGCTGTTCATCTGGAACCGGCTGGTGACCCGCCGCGTTGTGTCCGATCCGGGCAACCCCCCCGGCCCCGGCGCGCCGCCACGCCGCCGACTCTAGGGATCTGGTCGCGCGCTCGTGAAGTCCGGCGGTTTGGTCGTGGCCATATCAGGAGGCAGACATGGGACTACGTGATATTATCCAGGGCATGAAGAATGGCCCGCGCGGCCGACGTCAGCCCGGCAGTAGCGGCAGCGGCGGGATGTCGCGAATTATGATGGCGCTCCTGGCTCTCCTCGCTTACAAGACGTACAAGGGCAGCGGCGGTCAGGCTACACCCACCGATTCGGGCAGCCCCCCAGACCCGCCGCGGCGGCGCTGGCTGTAAGGGTCGGTTGCGGACCGCGGCCGGCGAGGCGGGCGTGGACGTCAGTTGGTGCTACTTAGTTTGGCCGTTTATCGCGACGGTCCACGCACGGGCGCGCCCGTGATTTTTTAAGTTGGCAGTCAACACGCAGTGCGCTGCACTCCATCCGGCGATGCCGGACTAATTCGCTGCCGTGAACCGCTCGCCCAAAAATGCGGCGCCGAAGCCAGCGAAGCCAGCAACGAGAACAATCGAACGCTTGTCGACCGGCGCGGGAGGCCCACCGAGCTTCAAGGCGCGAAAATAGCATGTGCGTCGAGGCGAATCGCGGCGCGGATGTTCGCGACCCCGATTTTCGCGAAAATCGCGGTAGGGCGGCAAAAATTGCCGACAGCAACGCCCAGAAAAGCCAAGACGCGGAAAAAGTCCTCAAGCTGCCCCGCTTTCGGGCGCCGCGAGCAAACTTGCCTGATGGTGAGTGACGAGGGCATCGATCACTTCATCCAGCGCTTCGCCGGTCATGACCTTGTCGAGCTTGTAGAGAGTCAAATGGATCCGGTGGTCGGTGAGTCGCCCTTGCGGAAAATTATAGGTGCGGATTCGTTCGGAGCGATCGCCGGAACCGACCTGGGCACGCCGGTCCGCGGCGCGCTCGGCGTCGCGTTTCTGGCGTTGCGTGTCGTAGATCCGGGAACGCAAAAGCGTCATGGCGCGGGCGCGGTTCTTGTGCTGGGAACGCTCGTCCTGCACGAAGACGATGGTGCCCGTCGGCAAATGGGTGATGCGGACCGCGGATTCGGTCTTGTTGACATGCTGGCCGCCGGCGCCTTGCGCGCGCATCGTATCGATCTTCAGGTCCGCTTCGTTGATATCGACGTCGACTTCCTCGGCTTCCGGCAAGACCGCGACGGTTGCCGCCGAGGTATGAACGCGCCCCTGTGTCTCGGTTTCCGGCACGCGTTGCACTCGATGCGCGCCGGATTCGAATTTCAAACGCGCGAAGACACCGCGGCCCGCGATCTCGGCTATTATCTCCTTGTAGCCTCCCGACGTTCCTTCGCTCGCCGACAAAATCTCGACGCGCCAGCCTTTCAATTCGGCGTAACGATGATACATCCGCAAAAGGTCGCCGGCGAAAAGTGCCGCCTCGTCGCCGCCGGTCCCGGCACGAATTTCGAGAATGGCGTTTTTTTCATCCGCCGCGTCCTTTGGCAGAAGCGCGAACTTCAGATCCTGTTGGAGATCAAAAAGCCTTGCGCGGACCGTCCTTAATTCCTCTTCGGCAAGGCCACGCATCTCGGCGCCGGTCGCGGGATCGGCGAGCAGGACCTCGAGTCCAGCGGCTTCCTTGGCTTGTCCGCGAAAATCATGAATGGCCCTCGCAACATTCTCGATGCCGGCGAGCTCGCGCGACAAGGCCACGAACGCCGCGGGCTCGAGCGGCCCGGCGAGGCGGGCCAGGATTTCCGCGTGACGGCGCAAGATGAGATCGAGCTGGTCTTGCGGCAATATGTTCACCACCGCGGTCTCTCGGGTTTGACGCCAAAAAAGCGGCGAAAAGCAAACCGGACGATGCCGGCCACAGGCTCGTTTGCCATAAAGATCATGCGAACACCAAGACGTCAAAGCATGATCGGAAAGCCAAGGGTCCAGATCATGCTCCATGGTCCACATTTAGGGGGATCCAGTGACGCGGCCCGGCAGCTTCCAAGCCGGCAGGAAAGCGCCATTGGTTAATATTGGACAAAAATCTTATGAATAAATGTTATCATATAATCATTGTTCATTGAACATTGTCAAACTACGTTATGTCATATACGTATCCCTCTGCTTCTAATTTCTCGAGGCAGCTTGCGGCGGCCTCCGGGCAAGAGGGAGACGTAAATGGCGAAAGTTACTTCGGTCCGGACGGGGAGGAGACAGACCGTCAACCGCCGGGCCGGAACCGCTATCGAAAAACGGCTCGCCGAAGCCCGGCTCAAGTTAATCGAAACCGGGACCCGCAACCGCCTCATTCATACCCCTCGGGGAGCCAAGCGGTCGCGCGCGCTTGCCATCACCGGCAATGCATCGGATGACGTCTTCGCGAATCTCGTTCGCGAGGACAAGCCGCTGCGGGTTCTCGCGGCCGCGGAAATCGCGGAGATACCGCGCGACGGGGCGACACCGGAAACGCCGCGTTTGGTCACCCCGAGGTCAGGCGACCCGAACGGTTTGCAGACATCGCTCCCGCCCGAGCTTTTGCACAAGCGGCTGCGTGACATGCGCCGCGACGCAAAGATCGCCGAGGAGGAGCGCGGCGTCAACATACTCTTTCTCGCCCTTGGTTTCCTGCGCTGGTACGAGGACGAAGAATCCGACTCGCCACGCGCCGCTCCGCTGATCCTGCTTCCGGTTTACCTTGGTTGCGATGCTAAGCGCTCGACCTTCGATCTGAAACTTCGCGAGGACGACATCGCCACCAATCAGGCCTTGCAGGAACGGCTGCGCGGCGATTTCGGCCTCGCCCTGCCCAATTTTGAGGCGACCGAAGATTGGCAGCCGTCGCGCTACTTCGATGCCGTCGCCAATGCGATTGCCGCCAAGCGGCGATGGTCGATCGACGCCAATGCGATCGAGCTTGGCATTTATTCGTTCTCGAAGCAGTTGATGATGCGCGATCTTGAACCCGGCAATTGGCCGGACAATGCGCTGGTCTCGCATCCGCTCTTGCGCGGACTTCTAGGCGGAGGATTCGCGGCCGAGTCTGCTGTCCCGCCCGAGGCCGTTCGGCTGGACGAAATATTAAATCCGGCCGATCTCATTCATGTTGTCGATGCGGACTCCTCGCAGACGCGGGTCATCGAGACCGTTCGCGCCGGACACAATCTCGTCGTCCAAGGTCCGCCTGGAACCGGTAAATCGCAGACGATCACGAATATTATCGCGGCGGCCGTGCATGACCGTCAAACGGTTCTGTTCGTCGCCCAGAAAATGGCCGCCCTCAACGTTGTTTACGACCGGCTGGACAGGGTGGGCCTCGCCAACATCTGCCTCGAACTCCACAGCCGGGCCGCAAACAAGCGGCTCGTTGCCGAAAGACTGGATTGCACCTTGCAAGCGGCCGCCGGCTCGCCCGCGACGGACGAGACGGCAAGGATCGCGGCGCGTGACTGCCTGAACCACGCCGCGCCACGCCTCCACGCCCAGATCGGCGACACCGCCATGACGCCGTATCGAGCGCTCTCGATCCAAATCGCGGCGGCGCGGCGCGGGTTTACGCCCGATGCGCGTCTTGTCGAGGAGGCGGCGCTTTGGACAGGCAAGGAGTTCGCCGAAAAAGCGCGGCTTATCGAGCGACTCGCCGACCTTACGGAAAGCATTGGCGCGCTGAACAGCCACGTTTACGTCGGCGTGCGGCGGCGCTGCGCTTTGCAACCAGCGGATTTCCAGCGCCAAATTCCGAAGCTGCAAGCGCTCGCCGGCAAAACGGCGGCGCTCGCCGCCTACGCAACCATGGTCACGAATTATTTCGGTCTTCCCCCCGATCCAACCTTGGCCGGCGTCAAGACTCTCATCGCGATCTTCCGCGCCATATCGAATTTGCCACCGGGAGTCGAAAACATCGCCGCCAAGTTCGCCACCTTCCTTTCGCCGCGCCGCGCCGCCGAAGCCATCGCTCCCGGCCCGAAATGGCTCGAACAACAAGCGCCCTATCTCCACACTTTCCATCCGGCGGCCTGGGCCGGTCTCGCAGCCGAGCTTCGCGCGCCGCTCGCCCAAGGCGCGCCGTTCTGGCTCGCCCGGGCTGGCAAAGCCTACCGGAAAGCGGCAGTTTCGCTCGCGAGCCTGTTGTCGGTGCCGTTGCCGGGCGGCCGGCCGACCGGCTCGCGCTCCTCGAAGCGGTCCTCGCGAGCCAGGCGTTGCGCCGCAAATTCGCCGCCGAGGCTGGGGTCCTGGCGAGCCTTCTGAGCGATGTCTGGCAAGAAAAAAGGACGGTCTTTCGCCTGATCCACGAGGTTGCCAGGACAGCCGGGGAGCTGGCCGCCTTCGATCCGCATCTCAACGCCGAGCGCGTCATCGGCCTTGTCCGCGACCTCACCGCCGAAGCACATTGCGATCATCTCGAAACCGGCCTCGACGAGGTAATCAACGCCTTCGCCGATACGATAAAATTTCTCGACCTCGACCTTGCGGCGATTTTTCAAACCGATTCCATCGCAACGATCGACCTCAATCGTCTGAGCGCGTGGGCGGCCGGGTGGGCCGCGAGCCACGTTCGTTTCGAGGAATGGGCAAGGCTCGTCAAAGCCGATCGAAAGGTGCGCGCCGCCGGACCCGCCTGGATCGCCAGCGCGCTTGTCTCGGGAGAGCTCGATCCCAAGCGTGCCCATGTGGAACTCGAAACCGCTTTTGCCGAAGCCTGCTGGAAAAAAGCGATCGCGGCCGACCCCGAACTCGCCGCCCTCAACGGCGATCGGCACGGCGAGCTTGTCGCGCAATTCGTCGAGATCGAGGAGAGGTCGCGCGCGGCCGCCGTGGGCAGCGTTCGCGCGCGGCATCAGGCGGCGATCCCGAGCGGCGCCCTAGGCGAAATGCGTGTGATACGCGGCGAAATCGGCCGCAAGCGCGCTCACATGCCGTTGCGCAAGCTGATGAAGGCGGCGGGCGGCACGATCCAGAAAATCAAGCCGGTTTTTCTCATGAGCCCGGTCTCGGTCGCGCAATTCCTGCCGCCGGGTTCAGTCGATTTCGATCTCCTGGTCATCGACGAGGCAAGTGAACTGCGCCCGGAGGAGGCCTTGGGTCTTGTCGCGCGCTGCCGCCGGATCGTCGTCGTGGGCGCCAAGAAACATCTGCCGCCGACGAGCTTTTTTGGCCGAATGATCGCCGATAACGCCGATTCCGGAGACGGGGAAAAGACCGCGATCCAGCACGGGGAGAGCGCCGCCCCAATTACCGATCTCGAAAGCATACTCTCCTTGTGCGAGGCGCGCGGCCTCGAAAGCCGAATGCTGCGATGGCACTACACGGTCGCGGCATCAGTCCCTGATAGAAGTCTCCAACGCGGAACTGTAAAATAGTCTTCTGATAAAATGCCGCCCGCGCCGGAGACCGGCCGCGCGGCAAAGAGGCTTATTCTCCGCCGCGTTCCGGGCGCCCATGGCCGGGGCGGCAAGCGGACCACTTGAGTCAAGAGGCGGGTTTCTGGCTGACACCGGCGATCGCGATCGCCCGGCGGCAAACCGGCTGCTTGAGCGATGGCGAGCTTCCAGAGGCGATGGCAAGACTCCGTGGGTTCAAAAAACCGCGACGGAGTTATGCAACCTCGTTCCATCGCCGGCAGCGTGAATGGCAGCGATGAATTGCAGGGATTGCTCCCTTCCTGTCCGAAAAGACCGAAAGTTTCGCGTCCGAGCCCGGCCGGACCGGACCTCGGCCGGGCGCTCGGGCAATCAGGCAAAACTGAATTCTCCGTCACGCTTGTCCCGCCCGGTCGCGGCTGAGCCCCTTGGTTTTGAGCTCCGCCTCATAGACCGCCCATTTCTCGTCATGGCGCGAACCGAGCTCATGGAGATAGTCCCAGGTGAAGATGCCGGTGGAGTGCATATCGTCGAAGATCAGCCGCACCGCATAGGTGCCGACCGGCTCGATCCCGGTCACGCTGCAATGCCGCTTGCCGCCGACGGTCAGACGTTCTTCCCGCCGGTGGCCCTGGACTTCCGCGCTGGGGCTCATGACTCGCAGATATTCGGCGGCAAGATCGTAAGCGTCGCCGCTCTCGAAGCTGACACTAAGGATACGGCCGTTCTCCCTCAGCTGTAATTCGCTCGGCCACTGATCCCGATTGTCGCGCATCGCTTGATCTCCAGCCTGCCCTGCCATTGAGCTTACGGACTTCGCTGCCGTCGGCGGCTCTCATTATGTATCATTTTGGCGTGGAATTCCCGCCCCCGGATAGGTATGGGGTATGCCCATGACCGTCGTCAGCCAAATTCCGAAGGCTGGTTTTGAACCAGCGCCCGGCCCGCCCGCCACGCCACCGCTCGTCGATCCGTTCGGACGCGCGATCTCCTACCTCCGGGTGTCGGTGACCGATCGCTGCGACATGCGCTGCGTCTATTGCATGTCCGAAGACATGAATTTCCTGCCCAAGCGCGATGTGCTCACCTTGGAAGAGCTGGACCGTTTGTGCACGGCTTTCGTCAGCCGCGGCGTCCGCAAGCTCAGAATCACCGGCGGGGAACCCTTGGTCCGCCGGAATATCCTCCACCTGTTCTACGCGCTCGGCCGCCACATCAAGTCCGGCGCACTCTCCGAGTTGACCCTCACAACCAACGGGTCCCAGCTCGCGCATCATGCGAAAGAACTCGCGGAGGCGGGCGTGCGCCGCCTCAACGTGTCGCTCGATACGCTCGACCCGGCGAAATACAAGGCGATCACCCGCTGGGGCGATCACGGCCAAACGATGGCCGGGATCGACGCGGCGCAAGGAGCGGGTTTATCGGTCAAGATCAATATGGTGGCGCTTAAAGGCGTGAACGAGGCCGAGATCGTTGCGATGCTCGAATGGGCGCATGGGCGTGGGTTCGACCTCACCTTGATCGAAGTCATGCCGCTTGGCGCGATCGATGCGCGGCGCTCCAATCAATTTTTGCCTTTGAACCTCGTCGAGGCGCGGCTCAAGGAACGCTTCACCTTGCGCGATATCGACTATCGCACCGGCGGCCCCGCCCGTTATGTGTATGTCGCGGAAACCGGGGGCCGTTTGGGCTTCATCACCCCCCTCACCCATAATTTTTGCAAAAGCTGCAATCGCGTGCGCGTGACCTGCACCGGAACGCTTTACATGTGCCTTGGCCAGGAGGATGCGGCCGATCTGCGCGCGCCATTGCGCGCATCGCAAATGGACGCGCTTTTGCACAAGGCCCTCGACGCCGCCATCGCCCGCAAGCCCAAGGGCCATGATTTCATCATCGATCGCGATCATGCGAAGCCGGCGGTCGCGCGTCATATGAGCGTCACTGGCGGATGAGCGGCCCGAACCAGTTCTTGAAGGAAGAGCTGTGCAAAGGCAAGGAACGAACGCCATTCGCGGTCCCGCTATTGACTTCGAGTTTTGTCGTGTGGCTTTTTGGCAGCCAAGCGGGTGTGACAAAGTAGCCAGCGGGAGGCGCTTATGAGATGGCAAGATTTCGGCCGTTCGGCCAATGTCGAGGACCGGCGCGGCGGCGGCGGCATGGCCGGCAAGGGCGGTCTTGGAATTGGAACCGTCGTGGTTCTGGGCCTCCTTGGCTGGGCGCTCGGCATCGATCCTCGGCTTCTGATCGGCGGCGCGGAACAGCTGAACAACATGCGCCAAGGCGCGCAAACCAGCGCGACGCAGACGGGGACGCCCTCCGACGACATGGGCCAATTCGTCGCCGCCGTTCTCGCCGCAAACGAAACCGTCTGGTCGGAAGTCCTGCCGCGGGAGAAAGGGATTCCTTATACCAAGCCGAAGCTCGTCCTCTATAGCGGGCGGACCGCCTCGGGCTGCGGCGGCGCTCAGTCGGCCATGGGGCCTTTCTACTGCCCGAGGGATCAAAAGGTCTATCTCGATACGGCCTTTTTCCAGGACATGAAACGGCGCCTAGGAGGCGGCGGCGACTTCGCCTACACTTATGTCATCGCGCATGAGATCGGTCACCACGTCCAAAACTTGCTCGGCATTCTGCCGAAAGTCCAGGCGGCGCAGCTAAACGCCGCGAGCAGGGGCGAGGCGAATAATTTGTCGGTGCGGGTCGAGCTCATGGCCGATTGCCTCGCCGGCGTATGGGCCGCCAATGCCGAACGCAAATATCGATTCCTGGAGGCGGGCGACCTCGAAACGGCGGTTGCGACCGCGCAGGCGATCGGCGACGATCGTTTGCAGAAATCGGCGCAAGGCTATGCGGTGCCCGATTCCTTCACCCACGGCACGGCGGCGCAGCGCGTGCGGTGGTTGAACGCCGGCTTGAAATCGGGCGAAGTCGATTCTTGCAACACCTTCGCGCGCTAGGGCCGGATTAGGCCAAAGGCGTCGGGCAGGTCGTGGTCACTCTCCTGCGGCTGCTTTTGACTCAACTCAGACGTTTAGCGGGTCCGGTTTGATGCCCATCGGCGGTCCGGAACTCGCCAAGAAGAAGACATGCGGGGCGCCGAAAGCGGACAGCGTCTGCGATCGGGGGAGGAACGGAACCGAGCGGCACACCGCATAGCAACGCCGTCCGGGTTACTTGCTAACGCCTCGGCTCAGCGGCGTGCCGCTTGTCGGCGCGTCCGCGTTGAGCGAAGGGTTAGTAGTCGGGGCTCAAGCGGACAGCCGTTGATCAAGGCGCCCCATGTTGAGCAACATTTCGGCAAGCTCATCGAACGACAGTGTGGCTCGGCTACTCTCCAAGCCGTGATTGGTTATCCAAAGCGCCGCCGTTGCCTCGGTGGGAATCTTGCCGCCATCTATCATGTCATCCACATGCTTAGAATCGACGTAGAGCGAATGTAGTCTTTCCGCTTCGCTTTTATCGTTCCGCTCAAAGAACTTCTCGCCCGATGCCGTCGCGAGCAATTCGTAGCCTTGACAGCACTGGGATATGCAAACCTCGAAATTCAGAAGCGCTCTGAAGTACGGTGATAAGACGTTGCGTGGGGTTTCTAGATACTCGATCAACGCGATCCGTGCCTCACGGTACGCGGATAATGCTCCCTCTGCTCGCCGGAGAAAGTTAAAGACATATGCTCGGGGCTTAGCGGAGAGTCCACCTCTGAACATACTGTTCAGAATGAACGTGTTTAGCCAATTCGCATAAGTAGGAATTTCCCGAGCACCACACTCCGTTAGAAGGGAAAGTTTGTGCGCTACGAAGTTGTCGAGGAAGTAATTCGTCGGTTGCATCCCCGTTGGGGAAAGTTGGACCGTAACCGTACGTTTGACGCCGCCGCAATTCCGGCACGGGACATGACCGTCAGTTGTGTCGGCGGCAGTGTCAATCAAAGCGCCACATTCCGTGCATTCCGTGCGATTTTGTGTCGTGGACATGACTGCTAACACTGATTAGATGGATCCGCATAAGATGCGGCAAACCGGGTTCGGGTCCCCATAACCCCCCGTTGCAGCCCCGCCTGCGACTCCAGAAATCCATTGAAATCAAGCTTTAACATCTCATGGCGCTCGTTATCACGACATCTTGCACGGATCCGCATGAGAACTGAAGTGGACCCCAAACGGTTGCTTGACTTCCCTGGTGCGTCCAACGGGAATCGAAGGAACTTTATTGCGGGTAGGACTCTGCCAATGAGAATCGGTACAGACATTATAGCGTACGGATTACATCCTGAAATTGATTTCGTAAGTGAGCAAAAGCCATCGAAATATGTGATAATGGAATCGTATAAAGGGGACATCTCTGTACACTTGTGTCGGACTGCTCTGAAACGCCTTTCTGTTTGATTGCAGCCTTTAGCATTCGTCACTGGATCAAGCAACATCATTGGGGCCAATGTATGCAACGGGCGTGTTGCGAAACCCGCGCCAGATTTGCGTTAACCGCTGCGGCGCTTGGCATTGATCCAGTAGAATTGGCGATCATGTAGTGTGGTTCTATATTATGCGCGGCCGGTGTGGAGACTGCAAATTCGATCTAATTACAGAGCTACGCGCGGAGGCTAAATAAACCCGCCTGGTTTGGTGATAATTGACACATTCGACGTGCTTTATGGGGCAAACATGCGGCTCGACCGTGGTATATGGGACCTACCTGCATCACATTCGGTCGCTCACGCGCATAGCCGGGAAACCGGCCATTATCTACTAGACGAGGGGCGCGGAGAGAGTTTGGCGGCGGGTTTGGGGCCTTCCCGCAGCCGCGCAGTTCCGGTTTCGGCTGTGCGACATCCATCGCATGTCCAACTTGTCGAAGCCGCCATTGGCGCTATCTCTCAGTTGGCGGCGCCGCGCGGATCGGGCTTGCGAGGCTCGCTTAGGCGGAGGATTGAAGTGATGACCAAACTTTTCGGTTGGGTTGCCGCGACGGTGATAGGGGCGGCAATTGTCACGGCGACGCCGGCCGCCTCGTTCCGTGAAAGCGGTGGATTCGGCGGCATGCGAATGGGCCGGCAGATTTCCGTTGGCGGATTCCACAATCCGGCTTTCTTCCGGCATCACCGCCATTTCCACAATGTTGTATTCGTTGGCGGACCATTCTTCTACGACTACGTACCGTACTACTATGACTACGTGCCGTACCATGGGAACTATTGCTGGCAGCAAGTCTGGACCCTATCTGGCTGGCAGTGGGTTGACGCCTGCTCAGGCTACTATGGCTACGGCTACTAGCGGCGCGTAAATTCTCCCCATGCCGCTTTACCCGTTCGAAAACGCGCGGGCCATCGTGCGTCTGACGTTCATTCTGGTTTAGGCCGCGCGCGCCACACCCGGCCTAAGCCGCAACTGCTTGTTTTTCCCAAGGTTCCGTTACCGCCCCGGCGGTTTGAATGACTTGCTGAGGGCCCCGGCTGACTTAAACGCCTTCACGGCATCCTTGGCTGTCATCGCGACCGATGTCCTTAGGTGGGAAATCCCGCCCGACGCCGCCCCCGCGATCAGTGCGGAAGCCATGACCTCTTCGTTCGGCGCCTCGGTTATTGAAAGGAAATCATACTCGCCGAATGTGAAATACTGGGCAAGGAGCTTGGCCCCCGCCTTTTCCATGAGGTCCGCGACGGCCTTCTCCCGGTTTTCGGGATTGGCCACCATGCCCTTGACCGCATCGGGCGTGTACCGGCCCTGGGTGATATAGATTGCCATGAGTTCCTCCCTTTCCCATTCATGCTTTCCGCGGATCGCGCGAACATAATTAGTCGCGTATCGACGGTTTGCTAGTGGCGCGGAAACGGGATTGGTTCTTCCCGGTCGAAGCAGATATTGGTTATTTTGCCGGATTGCCCTCGGGCAAGCCGCTGCCGCGCTGTGGCAGCTGGATCGACTCGGAGCGTGGTCAAAGCATTGATATTATGGCGCGCCCATGGGGAATCGAACTCCTGTGTTTGCCGTGGAAAGGGGCAATAATCAAACGAAACCATTGTTTGCTCTGCGGCCGGTCGCGACCGCGCCCGGTTAATTCCCGTCTATAAAAATGGGCGACGGTTTTTGCAATCAATTGCCCAGCAGATTCAGTCATCCGCACTTACATAAAAATGGCTGGCTGACGACAGGGGCGCTTGAATACTTGAAGGGGCGCTTGAATACTTGAAGTCGATTGAGAAAAGCAAATGCTTCCTCTCGCTGTCCGTTGAGCTCGAACGAGAACGTTTCGCATCAGCCGACGAGAATACAAGAAGCAAGGTTTTATGAGCGTGGGATCCGCGCAAAGATTTCTCTCAGTGCATGCCGCAGCCCAGAACACCTTCAGCGTCCAATGCATCTCACCTCAGCAAGAACGCACCGATCCTTCAGGGCATCGGCCCTGCAGACGTTGCGTGAAGTCGTAGCCGCGGAGTGATCCACCCCGGTCAGAACTTCGAACGGCTGCGACGCGGAGCTGAATGTGCCAGAGCCTTCGAACGCATAAGTGAAGGCGTGCCGCTCCGTCTCGACGGGCAGGGTTTTGCGCACGCCCAGCGGGACAAAGACGTCAAGATAGCGCGGGTCGGCCGCAACGGGCGCAGGCCTAAAACTGCGTGCCTTCGGCTTTTGGCGATACGGCGAGTTCGATCGTTGGGGTCGGCGCGGTCCGGTCGAACGACCACATCGCTTCAAAATAGCAGCAAGCACGTTCCTAGATCGCAAGATTATTCAGGAAACACGATTCCGCGCCTGATAGACCTTTCAATGGAAGCGTACGATGCTGGAATTGTTCATCAGGCGCCGCCGGGCGCGGGCGCGGGTGTGAGTGACGTGATTACACTTGCTAAAATCTTCGGGATCCTCATTTTTTCAAGCCTCGCCGCGACCGGAGCTACGCTAGCCGGGGGCATTTCCAAAAACCTGGCCAACTCTAAACAGGTGGCCAACGTCAAGGGAGACAAGGTGCCTCCGAAGGAAGCGGCGGCCTCGGTGGTGGTCCACCACGTCTGGCCAGAGGCTCCGATCGTCGTGGGCCGCAGCGTCGGCTTGCATCACAAAACCAAGCTCCATCACGTGAAAGTTAAGCCGCTTGATTCAAACGAAAATTCAATTTCCGCGGACGGTTCGCAATAAATCCAGTTAAAAATGAGGTGAATACGGAGATAAAGATCATGGGTATCAGCTCGACCAACGCATCTGCATGCAGCCACACGCAGTAGTGTCGCCATTATAACCGGACCGCGGCACGACTGCGACCGTGGCAAGGGAATTGGAGAGGTAAATTCATGGCCGTTTTTTCTTGCTGCCTCAAAAAAACAGCCCTCGCGTCTGCCATTGTGCTTATTTCGGCGCTGGCCCAAGCAGAGCCCGGTTCCGAAGGACCGTTCCTCGGCTTGTCCGGGCACTGGTCGGGTGCCGGCACCGTCACCATGGCGAATGGCGCACACCGAGGTGTCTGCCGTGTCGATCGCTTTGCGCAAAAGGCCCGCTATCTCTCGGACACGCGCCGCTTTCCGCGCCATGACGTCGCATGGCGGGAAAGGCGGCGCAGGAACGTGGCCGTTGGTCCACGTCCTGTCCGCGAGACAGACGAATGGTTGTGGGAGAGCGCCACTGAATTTTGCGCCGCGCTGGACCGCTACGGAGGGCGCGCTATGGAATTAAGAGACAGAATCGAGGCCTTCATCCGCGCCAGCCGCCCGGCCCGCGCCATGTTGCTCCAATCCCACACCGGCTATCTATTCATCCTCCAGGCGAGACCTTGTCGAAGTTTTGACGGAATGCCGAGACCCATCTTGTCGAGCGCGCTGAGGTCCGCTTTGTTGCCGCGGGAGCGCGAAGCAACAGGACGATGGATTCGGCATAAGCCCGTGGCCTTCTGGTCAAACTCGTCGCAAGCTTGCCAAGAAAACAGCGGGGGATTCCCTCATTTCCACTGTCCCGTCAATAATCGTTCTTGTGATAACGGCTCTGCTTGATTTTCGCCGCGAGCTCACCACCCGTGCGGCCACACTAGCTTCGAAGCCGACGCCCATCGCCGAGTCGCGGCGCTTGCATCAAGCCACGCGATCGGCTCGCCCGCCAGCTCGACGGCCTCCCCCCACACACCTTTGCTGACCCTGTCCGCCTGACGGTGCCGATAAACACCAACACGCGGGCCGTGCGGACAAGCGCCTGGCCCGCGCACGAGGGTTGCTGAAATGTACTTAGCCGCAACTCGCTGTTCGCGACTGACGGCAGCGTGAAGCTCAGGAAGGGCAAGCGCAAATGAGATTCCGGCTATTCAACACCTTGCCCGCCGAATTCCCTACTCGAGGAAACAAGGAATTAAAAGAGCACGGAACCGGTTTGCCCCGAGGCAAAGGCCCGTCGGCAGTATTACGATCCGAAACATGGGCTTTGGCCCATTGCGGGTTGCGGGCTGGGATTTCTTCGATCAATCCATCACGCACCAGTCGCGACGGGAATTCCTCGCCTTTATCAAGGCCCACGGATTCGCGAGCGCGCCGCTCGACAGGCCGCCGGGGAAGATCACAACCGTCGGTGCCAAGACGCGTCAGATTGGGTTCAGCCATTCACGCAGCTTCGGCTCGAAATCCTCGATCACGGTCTGAAGCGGCTCGCTGCCGACATGAACGGGACCGGTGAAAGGATGATCGATCGACACGATCACAAGAAGACCCATGAAGACGATGACCGACAGGATGCCGGTCATCACGACCTGAGCCGCTAGGTTCTCGGTGCCGAAAAAGAAAGTGAATCCCACCGTCAGTACTGCGCCGCAATACAGGACCAGCCATATGATCCCGGGGACGATGCCGGTTGAAAGGTGAAGCCGGGTGCGGCGGGCCTGGGTGATCACATCGAGCTGCTTGAACATCTCCCCAAAAATTGCTGGCTGTCTCGATCCGTTCTCCGTCAGGCGCAGGGCGACGGCATAGAGCGCGTCGAGCGCCTGCGTCACCTCGCGGCTTTCCTTTTTTCTCGCCATCAGCGGCCAGTCCCGATCGATCGCAAGCCTGAGGTAGTTGCCTAGGGCCGCCCGTGTCGCGACCGCTTCGGGCTCCGGACCAGCAGCGAGTCGATAGAGTGTCGCGGAGGCTCCGGCCTCTTGGACCACCGCGGTCTCCGCATCACTGAACTTCTCCCACACGACGATCTCGGCAAAGGCGAGAAGCACCGCGTAGATCACGCCGACTGTGGCGAACTTGAAGCCCGCGATCTCGTTATTGTTGGCCAGTCGCTCCAGACCAATCCGGCGGCGCATCAGGACCGGTCCGCACATGGCGGCCCATGACGAACGCAACAAGGTTCGCGCGGCCTACAATCACGCGCAATACCTCCCCGAGCGCCGGCGCATGATGCAGCAATGGGCGGACTATCTTGACGATCTTGCCGACGGTAGAAAGGTCGTCGTTGGTCAATTCGGGCGAGCGGCTAATTTCCTGCTGCTTCGGCTCGCGCCTGGTAAAATCGCTTTCGCTGATTCAAGCTCTATGAGCGTGCGGCTAATATATGCCACTCACTTACTCAAAGTACCACGACTGGAATGAACAGAGTGTGGCAAGCATTTGAGCCAACGATCCGCCGGGCTTTTCACCTCTATTGGCGCTGGACAAGGGGGTGACACTAGGCGTACGCGGGCTCGTGATTGACAAAGACCAAAGGATCTTTCTTGTCACGCATACCTACGTCCCCGGCTGGCAATTGCCGGGTGGCGGGGTGGAACCCGGAGAGACAATGGCCGAGGCCCTGGCTCGCGAACTCGTGGAGGAGGGCAATATCGAAATTCTCGAGCCGCCGGTGTTGGACGGCCTGTTCTTCAATAGCTTGGTATCGCAGCGCGACCACGTTGCGCTATTTATTGTGCGCTCCTTCCGCCAGCAGTGCGTGCCGGTACCCAATCGGGAGATTGCCGCACACGGCTTTTTTTCTTTCGACGCTCTTCCTGAGAATACGACTCCCGGAACACGGGCCCGCATCGCCGAGGTCATGTTGGGCGCACCTCTTTCAGAGCGATGGTGACGAAATGGGTGCACGTTGGGGCATGGCCGAACGGAGCAAGAGGCCGCCCCCGCCGGCCGAAGCATGGCTTCTCGCAGAATGGCACAAACGCCTTCAGCACTAAGATAGTGCCCCAGCCGTTTCCGAGGATGAGAATCGCGCCAATCCTTCCGCGTCATATGGAAGGACGCGTGCCTCGCGTTCGCCGCGCCGGCAGACTTTCAAATGCTTGTCGCCTCGCCTCAAAGCTGAAGTGCCTCGGCGCCTTTTGATGATCGACATTTATTTCGATCTTCATTCGATCCTGGACGTCAAGCGCTTTTTAGTCTGGAAAACACATCAAGCATTCTTGAGAAATGCAGGAACGGCCGCGGGCGCATCAAAGTCTTGGTGCCTAAGAGATTCGATCTAATGAGCTGTGAGCAGCAGCGCCCTTGAACTTCTCGCTTTTGTCATTCGTTCAAGATCTGGAGGGACGGATAGCGGTGGCGAAACCAGACGAAACGGAGAATCCCGCAGAATCCCGGGTGCTCAGCATTCTTGGGCCGGGCCTCATTACCGGGGCGTCGGATGACGATCCCAGCGGCATCGCCACTTACTCCCAGGTGGGCGCCCAATTCGGCTTCAGCATTTCCTGGACGATGCTGTTCAGCTATCCATTGATGGCGGCCATTCAAGAGTTCAGCGGCAGGATCGGGCGCACGACCGGGCGAGGAGTCGCCGGCAATATCCGGCGTCATTATCCCGCTTGGTTGCTCATCGTCGGCCTCCTCTTTGTCGCGAACACGATTAACATTGGAGCCGATCTCGGAGCCATGGGCGACGCGCTGAGCTTGCTAATTGGAGGTCCCCACCTGTTATATGTCATGCTCGCCGGCGTTTTGTGCGTGGTGCTCCAGATCTTCGTTCAGTACACGCGCTACGTCTCCGTTCTTAAGTGGCTGACGCTCAGCCTGTTTGCCTATTTTGGCACGGTCATGGTCATGGATATTCCTTGGGAGGAAATGGCGCGAGGCGTTTTCATACCCACGCTTTCCGCGAGTACGACGCCATTCTTGGGACCACAATTAGCCCATATTTGTTCTTCTGGCAGCCGTCGCAAGAAGTCGAGGACGTGGAAGCGACGTCCAAACGCGACCCGCTGATATATGCGCCGCATCAGGCTGACGGGCGCTGGAGCGCATTCGGATGGACTGCGATTGCGATCATAGTCACCACAGCCACCACGTTACATGTGCACGGGATGACCAACATCCAATCCTCAAGTGAGGCAGCCGAAGCACTCCGTCCCGTAGCCGGACGATTTGCCTTCAGCGTCTTCACCTTGGGAATTTTGGGCACGCCTTGCGGTTCCCGTACTCGCTGGTTCGGCCGCTTATGCTATCGGCGAAGCCGGGAAATGGCCGACCGGACTAGCGCGGCAGCCGCTTCAAGCCAAGGCGTTTTATGCGACCTTAGCGGTGGCCACTTTGGTTGGAGTTGCATCGAATGTTACGTCGTTCAATCCGATTCAGGCACCATTCTGGTCAGCGGTTATCAAATGGCGTAGTGGCGGTGCCGGTGATGGTCCTGATGATGCTTCTCACCGCCAATACTAAGGTCATGGGCCAATTTACGGTGACCGGCGTCCTGCGCTTTACGGGATGGCTGGCGACCGCCGTCATGGCGGCTGCGGTAGCCTGCATGCTCGTCACTGCAGTCCTCTAGCCAGGGTGGTCCAGACCTGGTCTCCCTTAGGAGCTCGGTGCCGAGGCCTAACGCTTCGCTATGCTGCGAGTTTTATTGCGGAATTATGACCAGGAACGCCTTCGCGTGATATTCGTTCACGTTCAAACCTGAGGATACCGATGTATTTCGTTGCGCTCGCGACCGATTACGATGGCACGATCGCCGAGGATGGCGTCGTAGCCGAGGCGACGCTGGAGGCGCTACGCGAGCTAAAGCAATCTGGACGAAAACTCCTTCTTGTCACCGCCCGGCTGCTGCCGGCCTTAAAAAAGGTTCTTCCCGGGATTGCGCTTTTCGATCTGGTCGTCGCCGAGAATGGCGGCATCCTTTTCGATACAAAGACCAACGAGGAGATGGGTTTTGCCGCGCGGTTTGCGTCCGGGTATCTCGCCGTCGCGCTCGACCATCCGGAGGAGCCAATTAGCGGCTCGGCTCGCCGGTCGACCCATGCCTGGGCGCAAATCTATTTGCCAGGGCCCGGCTGGGATCGATTTCGACCCCACGAGCGGCAGCGCAGCCGGGAAGCAGCGCTCGACGCAGGAGGCAGAGGCGGTGCCGAACTCTGCAATGCTGAGCGTGAGGCCCAGGGCGAACGGAACATCCGCCTGATGGTGGGATTATTTGCCCGACGAGTTCGTTGGTCGAGAGCGGCTTGCCGCTCGCCGGCGGTATCGTAGGGGCTGGCGGTGAGCTTGATTGGCCAAATCCGACCCGGCCCGGTGACACCCCGCAGGTTGAAAGTGAAGTCTTGGACATTAGACCCTCGCGATCCAGGCCAGATCGAGGGGTCGCCACTGTGCGAAGCCTGACGCGCAATCAGCGAAACGAGGAGGTGCAGCGCCTGACGGCAAAGTTGATCGTCCGGCCTCGCGCATGAATAATGAGGGCTTTGACACGTTAACAGTTATTGCCTGTCAATACTTGCGGGCCGCTAACTGCTTCAGCAAAATCAATCGCTTATTATTGACCGAAACGGTTTCAAGAACGCCTAGGTTTAACGTGTCAATGCCGCTTGAGTGCATGGGAGCCCCCTGTCGAGGGTTTGGCATTGCCAAAATCCGTCGACAACGGCAATCTCGGTCTCAACAACCTCGGCATCCGGGGGATGTCGGCTTTAACAGGGCCAGCATATGGACCGGTCGCTCAGCACGAAAAAAACCAGAGCCACCCCGCCTATACCTCCCGTTGCGCCCGTCAAGCTGCCGGCCGGTCGCGAGTTGGAGATCAAATTCAAGACTGACGCGGCAGGACTGAAGCTCGCATACGGCTCGGAGCTGCTCTCCGCCGACGCCGCGGATTCACCAAGGCGAACGCTACGGTCCGTCTATTTCGACACGCCTGCCGGGGATCTGCGCAAGCAGCGAATGGTTCTTCGGGTGCGAAAGGTGCGCCGCACGCATATCATGGGACTCAAATGGACGAGACCGCTTGAGGAAGCGCCATTTTCCCGCAGCGAAATCGAGGTTCGCGTGCCGAGCCTCGATCCCGACATTACTCTGTTCGGCGAGGAGATTGCCGCCGAGCTGCGCCGCGTCATCGAGGGACGCCCGCTCGAGCGGCAGTTTGAGACGCAGATCAAGCGGCGTCTGCGTTGCCTCAATCTCGAACGGTCCCTGATCGAGGTGGCTTTCGACGAAGGGTTCATTGTTGCCGGAGATCGCCAACAATTGTTGACGGAAGTTGAACTGGAACTGAAGGCCGGCGAAGAAGCGGCGCTCTATGAGTTGGCGGTTTGCCTCGCTGACGCTTTGCCTTTGCGGCTTGAAATAATGAGCAAGGTTGAGCGCGGCTTCATGCTGGCGGCAGATGACCGCCCATTGCCTGTCCGGGCAGCGGACTTGCAGTTTCACGCAGACGCGACACTCGATGATGCCGTCGAAACGGTCATTGCCAGTGCTCTTGGGCAATTTGTGGCAAATTGGCCCGCGATGGAGGAAACTCACCACCGGGAAACGATCCACCAAATGCGAGTCGCTCTGCGCCGATTGCGCACGGCGCTGGCGTTCTTCGACCGTGTCGTGCCGTGTGCCGAGTTCGGGATCTTCCGGGCGGAGGCCAAGCAGATCGCTTCCGCTTTCTCGCCGGCACGGGATTGGGACGCGTTCCGGGAGGTGGTCGAAGACGGTCCGCTCACACACTATGCACAGGAGGGCGAGAGCTTCGAAGCGCTCTTGACCACGGTCGAAGAGCGGCGCTTGGCCGCTTACGCGATCGCGCAAGAAGTGATCAATGATCCATCAACGACACGGTTTGTTCTAAACTTGCGAGCTTTCTTGGCGCGCCGAGCCTGGCGGAGCGCCCTGTCTGGCGCTGAATTGTTGCGGCTGACCGAGCCAGCCAGACTCTTCGCCGGCGAGACTTTGGAACGACTCCACAAGCGCGCTTTCAAACGGGGCCGGCGGCTTTCGCAGAAGCCGCCCGAGGAACGACACGAGGTCCGAGTAGCACTCAAGAATATTCGATACGCGGCGGAATTCTTCAGCTTTTTTTTCAGCAGCGCTCGACCCTACATCCGAGCGGTCGCCCAGCTCCAGGATGGTCTTGGCGCTTTTAACGACGCGGCGAGCGCACCACATGTCCTGCGAGATGTCGAGGCGGCGGCTGGTCTGCAGGCTGCGAAGGCCGCAGGCATCGTTCTCGGTTGGTGCGGACGTGGCACGGTGATCGCAGACGCCAATCTGCGTAAATCATGGAAGTCGTTTAGGCGAACCCGCCCCTTCTGGCGCTGAGCGATTATCTCGCGGACATTGACCTGTCATGTACGGACGGCGCCCGCTGCCGCGCGTGGCCACCGAGATGGCGTTACACGTGCTCGCCTACAATTTCACGCGCGGATCGTCAAAGCTGAAACTGTCCCCACCGTTCCAGGTTACGCCCGAAACGGCAGAATTGCCCCCCAAGGACGCTCCGAGACGACAAAACAACCAGAATCGGCCGAACAAGTGGGCCAAGTGTTACGGAGGAAACGGCAAGCTCTCGGGCGTCCGCCAAATCGCTTTCACACGACCAAGACCCAAACCAGACCTTACAAGTATTCAGCGCCGAATGATGCTTTTCCAATGGCGGCTTCCACAGCTCGTCTCGAGGATTTCAGCGAATGGAATTCGGCCGGCTATCACGCCGGCCACTAAGATCCGGAACTTCCTCCCCGAGTGTGACGATGAAGACGAGTCCGCGTTCAATAAGGGCTTGGGCGATCGTCTGATCCGCAATCGAACGCAGCTCGCCAATGCGATCCGCGGCTATGCGGCGGAGTTCGGTGTAGCCGCCGCCAAGGGGATCGCTCGCCTGGTTCCGCTGCTCGATCGCATCCAAGCCGATAAGAGCCTACCCGGCTTGGCTCGAGAGCTGTTCGCAATCCACGCCAAGGAGTATGCGCAAGTTGCAGGCGCAAATCGAGGAGGTCGAGGCCAAACTTATTGGTGATTATAACCTTGACAAAAGTGGCGCAGCATGTATGATGTCTCTCATAGGAGATAAACATGTTAGCCAACCTTCAAGATCCGCGCTTCACTGACGAAACCGCAGCTCGCAAAGCGCTTGAGGCCGTCGTGTGGCCGAATGGCCCAGCCTGCCCACATTGTGGCAACGCTGATTCTAATAAGATCGCCAAACTGACGACCAAAAGCGTGCGCCCTGGCCTTCGCTACTGCAATGAATGTGGGGGCCAATTTACCGCGACAGTTGGCACAGTTTTCGAGCGTTCCAAGATACCGCTGACTAAGTGGTGGCTTGCAATGCACCTCATCGGCTCGTCCAAAAAAGGAATGTCCTCGCATCAACTGCACCGCATGCTCGGCATAAGCTATAAGAGCACATGGTTCATGATGCATCGCATTCGTGAAGCCATGCGCATTGGCGGCCTTGCACCCATGGGCGGCGCTGGCAGTGTAGTGGAAGCCGATGAAACCTTCATTGGCCGCAAGGAAAGCTCTATTAAGGGTCGCGGGCATGGCCACAAGAATGCGGTTCTGTCTCTCGTTGACCGCGATAGCGGACAAGTCCGCTCGTTCCATGTCGATGGTGTCAGCGCAGCCGATATCGTTCCTATCGTCAAGGCCAATGTCGCGAAAGAAACTGCGATGATGACCGACGAAGGTCGCGCTTACTTCACATTGGGCGACCACTTTGCGAGCCATGAGAGCGTTGCCATAAGGCTGATGAATATGTACGCGGCTCCGTTCATACGAACACCGTCGAAGGCTACTACAGCATATTCAAACGCGGCATGAAGGGCGTCTATCAACACTGCAGCGAGAAGCATTTACACCGCTATGTCGCAGAATTTGATTTCCGCTACAACAATCGCTCCGTTCTTGGCGTTGATGACAAAGAGCGCATCACAAAGATTGTAGCGGAGATCGTTGGAAAACGCTTAACTTATCGGCGGATTGGTGAGGTCACGCCCATTTAAGCAAAAAGCCAAACACTTTCTTCGTTGGAGAAGAAAGAACCGCAAATAAACGACTCGGCTTAGGCGCGAGTCCTTCCTTTATGGACTCGCCCTTTTGAAGGTGGCCGCCCCTTCGCCGGCGTCGGTCGTTTGCGGTTTCCAAGTTTCATATTTTCGTGTGACTTTGGCGGCATGCGAACCATGCACTCCATTATCCGGGTCGCAATGTCCTGCGGTTTTTGAGGCATTTTCTCTATCATATGGACGCTTTTAGCACGAACCGGCCGGAGCGGGAATTCAAGACTCCCGCCCCATCCGTCGCTATCCTAGACGATGCAAATCAACCTAGGAGCGAAACCTATGGCGATCGGCGTCACTGTGCCACCCTATTCCATGACATACACAATTCGCGTGGCTAGAGGGCTTGGCGATCTACCATATCCCGTAAATCTTGTCCTCCCACGAGCAGATCCGTGGAACCAGGAAAGTTTCTGAGCCACGTAAACCGGGGCATTTTCATATAGATGATGTGGCACCAAAGACCAGTGACCATCATATGATTCTCGGGCGTTTTATTGATCATTGGGGACAGCTTGAACTCAGCCTTCAATTCCTGCTTCATAAATTAGCAAGGACTGATCCTCAATGCCGTAAATGCAATTACATCAACACAATGGGGACAAAACAGATCATAGACGCCATTAATTCCTTGGCTACAAAAAGCCTCTCGGATATGGGAATTAGCTTAGTGGCAAGCCTGATGGAACGCGTCTCAAAACTAAACTCAAAACGAAACGTGCTTATTCACGGCCATTGGTGCTTAGAACTTTTTATTTGGCCTCAAAAAAACGAGGTAAAAATGAGAGCGCATCTTTTACGAGAAATCTCGCCTCCAGATTGTCGAGTAGCAAAAAATCAGAAAGAACGGATAAAATATACATTTACTCCTAAACGCATAATAGGAGCTATTAAAAATACGCTTATCCTATTTACTGAAAAATCTAAACAGTTCTCGGGGGCGTCAAATAATCAATGTTCATTTTTGAAGGTTTATGGGACGTGGGAGTTCACGCAGACGAGTGCGGGTTTGATTTCTTCGGCTACCGTAAGATTCAATACTTGCCAGTGGGGCGGGGAAGCATCGATGTGTAGCATCGAGGGACAAATGACAATCTGGACTCCGAGTGGTAACGAAAATTCTCAAGATAGCGTTTAATGCTGTTGATAAGCCGCACAACACACTGTCGGCACGAGCAATTGCCACAATACTTGGAGCGGTTGCGTTCTTGTTGGTCATTCAAGGAGTCATACTCATATTACCGCCAGTAGGGTCAATGTTGCCAGTAGGGGTCAACAACCACGTATTGCGGTGCCGAAGATGTCAGCGTTCTCCCTGTTGTTATAACGAAACTGGAATTCGGCAACATAAAGCGGCATATATTTCCGGCTCATTTTGTGGAACGTGTCGACAACGCCGCGCTTGAAGATCGACCAGAAGCCTTCGATGGTTTGAGTATGAATTGCGCCGATAACATATTGCCCTTTAGCGTGATCAATGACGCCATGTGGATATTCGCCGTCAAGCCGTTTGTAATCAGGCCATTGATCCGTGCAAAGCAGGCTGACTTTGTGGGAGACGGCTTCACGGACGAACGCGGTGAGAGTATCAGATGTTATCTTAGCGACCACGCGAGCCACAACATTCCTTTGTGGCTGACGGCGCCGACGATTGGCGTTTTGCCGGAACCAATTCCGCCTGTTCCACCGCCCCCGCCGCGCTTATCGCAATGCCTGTTCTTTGCCAGTCCGCCGACGAAAGTTTCATCAACCTCGACAATTCCGCCAAGCTTGTCGATGTCCTGCATGAGCGCGGTTCTGACCTTATGGCACATGAGCCAAGCGGTTTTATAGGAACCGAATCCCATATAACGATAAAGTTGCAGAGCGCTCATGCCTTTCTTGCTAACGAGCATGAGATGGATGACGCGATACCACTTGCGAAGCGGCTTATTTGTGTTCTCGAAAATCGTTCCGGCAATGTGAGAAAAGCGGAAGGAAATACCGTCTCCGCAGTCCATACACTCCCATTTGAAGTCCATGGTTTTGAGCCTGTAGACGTGATCGCTTCCGCAACGCGGGCAGCTGACACCTTCGGGCCATCGGCGCGCGACGAGATAAACTCGGCAAGCATCCTCGTCAGGAAACATGGCATCGAACTGGGCGGACGTGAGTTGGTGAATTGGTTTGGGCTGCTTACGGCGGGCCATGCTGCTCTCCTGGTCAAGTCCGGGATATTCTCCCTTTTTGGGAGGTTCATGCGTAAGCATGGCAAAAGGGCAAAACTTAGGCTTAGTTTAAGATAGAACCGCGCCTTTAGGTGTGCAATGTATAATTTCCCTTCCGCCTCATCGGCTTCACTGATCTACGGGTTTTTCCGAGAGGAGGTATGTTTGAAGCCCGCGACGTTCTTTGAAGATCGTCCAACCGGAACACCCCTAGATCCAGCCCTTCAGCTCGCGCGCGACCAGATCGTGAATGAGCATCATGCCGAGTTCGCTGTCGTTGAGGCAAGAAATTGCGGCAAAGTTCTTCCCCCCATTTTCGCGGAAGATCTCGCGGCATTCGACGTCGATTTCATAGAGCGTTTCGAGGCAATCGGCGGAAAACCCAGGTGCGATGACAACCAAGCCCGTGGTCCCCTGGGACGCGAGACTCTTTACCATCGCCGCCGTATAGGGTTGCAGCCATTCGCGCGAGCCGAAACGCGATTGAAAGCTGATCGGGCACCTGTCGGCGCCAAGCCCGAGGTCTTCGCGTAAGAGCCGCCATGTCTCGAGGCATTGGTCATAATAAGGATCGCCCCTGGCGACCGTCGCCTTCGGCAGGCCGTGGAAGGAAACCAGGATCGTGTCGGGAATGAAATCGAGACGCGACAGCCGGGCTCGAAGGGAAGTCGCCAGAACGTCGATATAGCTGCGGTCGTCGAAATAGGGCGGCGCGATCCGCACCGCCGGTTGCCATCGCATGGCTTTCAATGATTCGAAAATTTTGTCATGGACGCTCGCCGTCGTGGCGGTGGCATATTGCGGATAAAGCGGCAGGACCAGGATTCTCGTGCAGCCATGCTCTTTGAGGGTCACGATTCCTTGTGCGATATCCGGCTTGCGGTAGCGCATGGCCCAAGCGATGAAGAATGTTTCGCGCGCCGCGTGCCGTCCTTTTGGATCGAGGCCCCCGGCGCCGATCCAAGCCGCGAGCTTTTCCGCCTGCGATCGGGTAATCGCCTTCAGCGGACCCTCGCCCTTCTCCTTGTTCCAGATCGCGGCATAGTGCCTGGCGATCCGGCGCGGGCGCAGGACCAGAATGATAAAGTGCAGAATCGGCCACCAGAACATCCATGGCGTCTCGATCACCCGCGGATCCGACAGGAATTCCTTGAGAAACCGGCGCACCGGCCAGAAACGGGGGGCATCCGGCGTGCCAAGGTTGACGAGGAGAATGCCAATCTTTCCCGGCGGAGCCGGCTTATTGCTATTCGCGGAGACATTGGAGGACGCCATAGAGCGCTAGGCTCGCTTTTCGAGGTGGTCCATTGCGGCATCGGCTATAGGGCGCATTCGTTGAAAAAGGAAATGCTAAGCCGCGCGCGAAGTTTCCAGATGTTCGTGGGACGCGGAGTTTTCACGGATTCGATGACACATTTGCGAACACCCTCAGCGTTCTCCAAAAATCGCGCTGCCGATCCTTACATGGGTGGCGCCCAGTTGAATCGCGAGCTCGAAATCGGCGCTCATGCCCATCGAGAGCGCCAAAATCCCGTTGCGCGCGGCGATTTGGTTTAAAAGCGCGAAATGCGGCGAGGCCTGATCGTCGAGGGGCGGAATGCACATGAGGCCTGAAATTTCGAGACCGAAAGTCTTGCGGCAGCTGGCGATGAAGCTATCCGCCTCTTGCGGCAGGACGCCCGCCTTCTGCGGTTCGGCCCCGGTATTGACCTGGACATAAAGGCGGGGATGGCGCGCGGTCCTTTGAATTTCCGAGGCGAGCGCCTTGGCGATCTTTTCTCTGTCCACCGTCTCGATCACATCGAAAAAGGCGACGGCATCATGCGCCTTGTTGGACTGCAAGGGTCCGATGAGGTGGAGTTCGAGGCCGGGATGGCTCGACTTGAGCGGTGGCCATTTCTCCAATGCCTCCTGGACCCGGTTTTCGCCAAAAACCCGCTCTCCGGCGCAGATCACGGGCGTAACGTCTTGCGCGGCAAAAGACTTGGAGACGCAGACGAGGGTCACCTCTTGTGGCGAACGTTCCGCATCGCGCGCGGCGCGGGCGATGCGGGCGCGCACCAATGCGAGGCGCTCGACGGTCGTCGCGGGAGGTTTTTTACTTTGTTGCAGAGCTTTGGCCTTTCTTTCTCCGCCGGGCGCGCGAAACATGTCTTGTTCGGAGGGAAATCGGACAAAAACGTTTCACGTGAAACAGTTTCGTCCGATGGGGGCGAGAAACCTTACACGCCCTTATACATCGCGCGGCCTTGAGACATGCAAGATTGCGCGAAAAATTGGTCTCTTGAGCGGTTCAAGCATGTTGGGCGGCGCGTTTTGCTCCTACTTCATCACGATTGAGGCCGGGACGCCAGGATTAGTCCGGCCGCAGGCGGTCGAGGGAGCTGAGCCCGGCAATCGCCATGCGGCCGAGGTCGGCTGCCAGCTGCTCGATGAAACTCTTGTCTATCTTCAGGCTTAGCGGCGGCTTCGACAGCGTTTCGTAATAGCGGATGAAGGGGGCAACCTGCTGGGTGAGCCAGATCGTCGCGATGGCAATCTCCGCGCGAGCAGCTTCCACCGGCAGGAAGCGGCGGACGATCTTTCCGGCCTGGTCTAGGAGCGGCAGTTTCTCGCTGGCGATGAAATCGCTGTAGACCGCCGTTGGCGCCAGCGTCTCCCAGGCGAAAATGCGCAGATAACGGCCGATCTGGCCGTGTTTGAGGAGTGGCGTCACCTGCTGCCGGATAAAGAGACGCACCGCCTCGTCGCGGGGCACGCGGTCGATTTTTTTTTCGTCGAGCAGCGACGCATCACTGAGTGCGGCGACGGCCAAGCGGAGGACCTCGTGGTAAAGCGCCTCCTTGCCGCCGAAATGATAATTGATCGCCGCCTGATTGACCGATGCGCGGTGGGTAATCGCGCGCACCGAGGCGCGGTCAAAACCGTTTTCGGCGAACACGTCCGTGGCATGGTCGAGAAGCGCCTGGCGGGTAATTTCAGCTACCTTCACCATAACAATTTCTTGGCGAGGGAGGTCAGCCCATCGCCCATGAATGCCACGGATTCGACAACGCGTGCTTCCGAGGTGGAGATCATACCCCCGAGGTTGGCGACGAGGCGCATCTTATATTGGAGTGGAGGCAGCGGCTCTGCTTTCATGGGCGCTGCGACGGCGGGCTCAATCGTCGCGAGCGGCCCCTGCGCCGGCGGAAGAACTTTTGGAACGCTGGCGGAAACATGCACCTTGCTAGAACCCTGCCGGTCACGCCTCGGCGCGGCCGCTGGCCGTGGCGGGAGGGGGACGGCCGCGGCAGTGGTGGGCTCGCCCATAGCAACATTGGCCGGTTGGCTGGCCGCCGCGGACGAAGCTCTCAGAGCGGCGACATGGGAGAGCCCGACACGCTCCATGAAATCAGCGAGCGCCTCGCTCGTTTGTTCCCGCGCGGGCCCTCCGTCAATGGACGATAGTCGCCCACCGTCCCGCGCAAAGGGAGATGTGGTCTTCGTCGTGTAATGAAAAAGGGCCATGACGAGGACAGTTGCGAGGCTCGAGACAAGAATCTCGGCAAATTTCCGTGTCAAGGCATGCAACCCGTTGCGGATTATGAGGGGAATCGGCACCTTCACGACGGCCTCCTACGCACGTTTGAAACGATCGTTCGAAATTCAAACGCTTGTTAGAGGCAAAATTATGGCGCCGCTCAAAAACCGGCAGTCTCTCATCGTCCGCCGCCTGTTGGATGGGGCGGCGCGGGCGATGCGGGCGTGCACCACGTCGAGGCGGTCGAGGGCGGCTTGGGGAGGTTTTTTGCTTTGTTGCAAAGCTTCGGCCGTTCTTCCCCGCCGGCCGCGCCGATCATGTCTTACTCGGAGGGAAAACCGGGCAAAAACGTTTCGCGTGAAACAGTTTTGTCCGATCGGGGCCGGAAACCTTACAAGCGCGCATACGCCGCGCGGGCTTGCGACATGTGGGACGGCGCGGAAAATTGGTAGTTGATGCCAGATGTTGGGCAAACCTCACCGCAGCAAATTTCCAATCAATCAGCGTTGATTTGATCGGAGTTGCATTATGTGTTGGTTGAACTGCCGCCAGACAAGCACCAAACAAACGGACGCGCCCCGTGAAGCCATCGACCCTGCTCCTCTCTCTTTGTTTTGGCCTCTTCACAACCGCCGCATCGGCGGCGTTGAAGCCGGGAGACGCCGCGCCCGATTTCACCGTGGACGCCGCGCTGGGCGGCAAAGAATTCACATTCTCCCTCACTGAGGCTTTGAAAAAGGGTCCGGTAGTTCTCTACTTCTATCCCAAATCATTTACGAGCGTCTGCACGGTCGAGGCGCATGAATTTGCCGAAAACATCGAGAATTTCGCGGCGGCCGGCGCGAGCGTCATAGGGCTTTCGGGCGACAAGATCGAGGTGCAGCGCGACTTTTCGACCAAGGAGTGCCGCGACAAATTCCCTGTGGGCGCCGACCCCAGCTTTTCGGTCATAAAGGCCTATGACGCCGCGTTCAACATTCCGCTTGTGGGCGCGGCCTTCGCCAACCGCATTTCCTATGTGATTTCGCCGGACGGAAAGATTCTTTACGCCTACGCTGATTCCAACGCAGAAAAACACATCGAGAATACGCTGGCCGTCGTCAAGAAATGGCGCGCGGAGCATAGGCCCTGAGCATCCGGCTCTCGCACTATCGTTTGGGTCAATCTTTTCTGAAATTGCTGTATGTCAAGCTCAGCGCGTCTGCCTGCGGGAGAGACCGAGGGCCGGGAGCGGTTCCGCGAGGTTTTTGCTTTTTTTCGAGGCCTTGGGGCGTCTGTTGCGTTGCCGGGAGCGGGCAATCGGCCAGTTTGTATTTCGGACTGTGACTAGGGTCAGAACTCATTAATCCTTCTTCGCTGACAATAAGATAGTGATTCTTTGGCGGGAAGGATTTGAAATTGTGAGCAGGAATTTGTTTTGGCTGAGCGACGAGCAATGGAAGCGGATCGAGCCG